>Ga0315287_10000032_pt1 | contig 132252 bp, 57 predicted proteins | sample YL17G11_0_MG_FD_205037 | JGI IMG/M metagenome (GOLD analysis project Ga0315287, IMG submission 205037) | Sediment microbial communities from Yellowstone Lake, YNP, Wyoming, USA - YL17G11_0 | ecosystem: Environmental > Aquatic > Freshwater > Lake > Sediment | place: USA: Wyoming | collected... | reverse complement strand
ACATGTTGGGCGGTCAGGTGGCGTTCCCGGATATCCGGCTGATCGTGCTCGGCGGCGAGGCGGTGTTCAGAAGGGACGTAGACCGGTACAAGCGGTATTTTAGCGATAAGTGTGTGATGATCAATGGACTGGGGCCGACGGAATCGACGTTGACATTGCAGTATTTTATGGACAAGAACATAGAGCTTTTGCGTGAGGCGGTGCCGGTCGGTTTCCCGGTCGAGGAGACGAGAGTCTACTTGCTGACCGAGTCTGGACGGGAAGCGCAGGTGTATGGGGTGGGGGAGATCGTCTACCAGGGCCGTCACCTGGCATTGGGTTATTGGAACCAGCCGGAGAAGACGGCAGAGGCGTTTGTCAATTATCCTATTAGCGGAGTCGAGGGATGGTTCCCGAGCGGAGTCGAAGGACGGTTCCCGAGCGGAGTCGAGGGACGGGCGTACCGGAGCGGCGATTTGGGCCGTCGTCTGCCCGATGGCAGCATCGAGTACGTGGGGCGCAAGGATTTCCAGGTGAAAGTGCGGGGCTACCGGGTGGAGTTGGGTGAGATCGAGGGCCGTCTCGACCAGGTGAAAGGGGTATTGAAGAGCGTGGTGGTGTGCAGGCCGGACAAGAGCGGTGAGAACTACCTGGCCGCCTATTACCGGTCGGAAGGAGGTTCGGCAATAGATGAGTCTTACCTGGTCGGCGAGCTGAAAACGGTGCTGCCCGATTACATGGTGCCGAATGTATTTTTGAGGCTGGAGGAGTTCCCGAAGACGGCGACGGGTAAGCTAGACCGCAAGGCATTGATGGAGCTGGGCGGGGAGGAGATCAGGCCGGAAGCGGAGTATGTCGGGCCGCGGGACCGGGTAGAGCAGGAATTGGTGAGCATTTGGCAGGAAGTATTAAAACGGGAGCGGGTGGGCATAGAGGATAATTTTTTCGTATTGGGCGGGAATTCGATCCGGGCGATCATGTTGACCTCGGCGCTCAGCAAGGAGATGGCGGTCAAAGTGCCGTTGGCCGAGGTATTCAAGAGTCCGACGGTGCGCTTGTTGGCCGAATTTATCCGCGGCTCTGAGCGGGTCGAGTACACGGCCATCCCGGCAGCGGAGAAGAAGGAATATTACCCGCTCTCTTCCGCCCAGAAGCGGGTATTTATCCTGCAACAACTGGATAAGGAGAGTACAGGCTACAACATGCCGATGGTCGTCGAACTGGAGGGAAAGGTCGAGCCTGGGCGGGTAAAAGAGGCATTTGAACGTTTGCTGGAGCGTCATGAAAGTCTGCGTACTTCTTTTGAGATGGGAACGGATGGACCGGCGCAGTCCGTTCATGAGAGGGTTGCTTTTGAGCTGGAAGTATTTAGAACTGGTGGACGAGGTGGACAGAGTGGACAGGAGCTAATAGAGGGCATAGTCCGGGGTTTTGTGCGGCCCTTTGACCTGGCAGTTGCGCCGCTCTTGCGGGGGGGCTTGATCCGTCTGGTTGAGGAGCGGCATATTTTGATGGTCGATATCCATCATATCGTATCCGATGGGGTGTCGCACGGCATACTGGCCAGGGACTTTTTGTACCTCTACGCAAACGAAGGTCTGCCGGCGCAAAAAGTGCATTACAAGGACTATGCCGAATGGGAAAACAAGGAAGCCCAAGTGGCGGCCAAGGAGCGGCAGAAACAATATTGGATGCGGGCATTGGCCGGAGAAATACCGGTTTTAAACCTACCCAGCGATTTTCCCCGGCCCGCGGTGCAGAGCTTTGCCGGGAGCCGGTTGTCTTTCGCCCTGGGGCAGGAGCGGGTGGAAGGCTTGCAGGGAATAATTCAACAGACAGGCACCACTTTTTTCATGGTGCTGTTGGCGGTTTTCAACATTATGTTAGCCAAAGTGTGCGGCCAGGAGGATATCCTGCTGGGAGTGCCGACTGCCGGCCGGAAACAGGGAGAGTTAGGGGGTGTGGTGGGCATGTTTATCAATACGTTGGTGATGAGGAACTTCCCGGTGGGCGATACGGCTTTCCGGGATTTTTTGGGCGAGGTCAAGGGGAGTACGTTGGGTGCTTTTGAGAATGAAGACTACCCGTTCGAGGAGTTGGTGGATGCGTTGAATGTCAAGCGGGATCTGAGCCGGAACCCGTTATTCGATGTGCTGTTTCGTTGGCAGAATTTCGAGGTGGGTTCAATGGGATTGCCGGAATTGGGCATGGAGAGGGTGGGTTTGCGGCTTAAGCCGTACAGTTTTGACAAGGGTGTGGCGCAGTTTGATTTGAATATTGCCGGTTATGAGAGGGGCGGGGGTGTAGTATTCTCGCTGGAGTACTGCACGGCGTTGTTCAAGGAGGAGACGATCCGGCGGTTGATGGGTTATATCGAGAAGATAGTGTCGGTAGTGGTTAGAGACCCGGGAACCAGGTTGGGCGAGATCGAGATTTTGTCTGAAGCGGAGCGCAGGCAAATTGTCGAGGAATTTAACGCCACGGCGGTCGATTATCCGAAAGATCGAACCGTTCATGAGTTGTTTGCCGAGCAGGTGGTAAAGTCGCCCGATCGGATAGCGCTAGTTGGGGCGAATAATGATTCGCCCCTACATGGTTCTGTGAGTTATAAAGAGCTTGACCGGCGGGCCGCGTCCCTGGCCGGGGAGTTAATCGAAAAAGGAGTATTACCCAATACCATTGTTGCCCTCCAGGTGGAGCGGTCGATCGGGATGATTGTTGCTATTTTAGGAATATTGAAAGCCGGTGGCGCTTACCTGCCGATAGACCCGGAGGCGCCGGAGGAACGGGTGCAGTACATGCTGGCGGATTCCGGCGCCGAGATCGTCATTGGCCCACAGACTGTAGGGGCGAACTGCTGTTCGCCCATCCAGGATATCGGTGTGCAATGCAAGGGCGAACGGCAGTTCGCCCCTACGGATCTCGCCTATGTCATCTACACCTCCGGGTCTACCGGCCGGCCCAAGGGCGTGATGGTCGATCACCCGGGCGTGCTCAATATCCTTTTCACCCTCCAGGAGTTGTACCCCATCCACCCAGGCGATACCTATCTCCTGAAAACTTCCTTCCTCTTCGATGTCTCGGTAGCCGAACTCTTTGGTTGGTTCATGGGCGGGGGCCGGCTGGCCATTCTTCAAAAAGGTGGTGAAAAAGACCCCCAATTAATATTGGATGCCATCGAGCAATACCGGGTCAGCCATCTCAACTTTGTGCCATCCATGTTCCAGGCTTTCCTGGAAGCCTTTACCGAGAAGAAAAAAAGAAAACTGAAATCCTTGCGTTATCTATTCCTGGCCGGGGAAGCATTATTACCGGAGTTGGTCAAGAGGTTTATCTCCCTGGGAGTAAATGTAACTGTAGAAAACCTGTACGGTCCCACCGAAGGTACGGTTTATTCGAGCTATTATTCATTATCGGGCTGGGATGGGGAGAGTGCTATTCCCATTGGTCGGCCCGTGTCGAATGTTAGGCTATATATTGTCGATCGGACAGAAAGGTGGCAACCGATCGGTGTGCCGGGCGAGTTGTTGATCGGTGGCGCTGGCCTGGCGCGGGGTTACCTGAATAACCAGGAGCTAACCTCGGAGAAATTCATTTCCACCCCTCTCCACGGTGGAGAGGGGATGGGGGTGAGGTTAGACCGCCTGTACAAGACCGGCGACCTGTGCAGCTGGCTCAATGACGGCACCATCGAGTTCCTGGGCCGCCTCGATTTCCAGGTCAAGATCCGGGGTTTCCGCATCGAGCTTCCCGAGATCGAGTCCCGGCTGTTAGAACACCCCCTGATCAAAGAGTCAGTGGTGCTGGCCCGGGCCGATAGCGAAGAAGATAAATACCTTTGCGCTTACGTTACGGCGAAAAACCCCGGACAAGGAGAAAAATTTGAGATCCCGGTCATGCGGGAATACCTGTCCCGCACTTTGCCTGAGTATATGATCCCATCTTATTTTGTGTTGTTGGAGATGATGCCGCTGACCCCGAACGGCAAGATCGACCGCCGGGCTTTGCCTGCCCCTGGACCGGCTATAAGTAGCGATATTGCGTACATAGCCCCGCGTAGTGAGATAGAGCGTAACCTGGCCCGGTTATGGTCGGAGGTCCTGGGCATCGATCCCGGGGTGATTGGTATCGATCAAAACTTCTTTTTCCTGGGCGGTCATTCGCTAAAAGCCACGATCCTGGTGGCCCGTATCCACCGGGATCTGGAAGTAAAGATACCGTTGGCCCAGGTTTTTAAATCTCCTACGATCCGGGGGCTGGCAGGATACATCCGGCAGAGTGCGAGGGAGAGTTACCTGGAGATCGAGCCGGTGGAGGAGAAGGAGTACTATGGGGTCTCCTCGATGCAGAAGCGGTTGTACATATTGCAGGAATTTGAGCCGATGAGTACTGGTTATAATTTGCCGGTGGTGGTAGAAGTGGATGGCCGTGTCGATCGTTCGAGGTTCACTTCCGTTATCATGGAATTGTTGGCCAGGCATGAGAGTTTGCGGACGGGTTTTGAGATGAGGGAAGATGACCCTGTACAGAGAATATGGGGGATGTTGGAGATAGATTTCCAGGTAGGCTATGGGGATGTGGGGGGAGCAAGGGATGAAGAATTGAGAGAGAGGGTGAAGCGGTTTGTCCGGCCATTTGACCTGGCGCTAGCGCCGTTGTTCCGGGTTGAATTGTTGGGGCTGGCCGAAGATCGTCATATGCTGATGATGGATATGCACCACATTGTCAGCGATGCGACATCGATGGAGATTTTATTCCGGGAATTACTGGCTTTATATGGCGGTCTTGAGTTAAGGGAGAATAGGGTCAGGTACCGGGATTTTTCGGAATGGCAGAACCGGTTGTATGAGCGTGGGGAAATGGCGGAGCAGGGGAAATATTGGGAGGGGGAATTTGCCGGGGAGATACCGGTATTGAATTTGCCGTTGGATTATGAGCGGCCGCTGGTACAGAGTTTTGCCGGGGATAGCCTGGAGTTTACGATAGAAGAGAGTGAGGCGGAAATGCTGGAGAAGTTGGCATTGCGAGAGGGGGCCACGCGCTATATGGTTTTGTTAGCGGTGTTTAATGTGTTTTTATGGAAGTTGAGTGGCCAGGAAGATATTGTGATGGGGACACCGCTAGCCGGGAGGCGGTTAGCGGAAGTGGAAGGATTGCTGGGCCTGTTTGTCAATACGCTGGTATTGAGGAATTTCCCGTCAGGAGAGAAGCGTTTTATGGCGTTTTTAGGAGAGGTAAAGGATAGGACTTTGAGGGGTTTTGAGAACCAGGATTACCGGTTCGAGGATCTGGTGGAGAGGTTATCTGTGCCGCGGGATACGGGAAGAAACCCGTTATTCGATGTCATGTTTAGCTTGCAAAACATTGGACTGAGCAGTGATGTGATCCCTGAAGGAGGATTTGAGGGGAGCGGTTTGAGGTTGAAACCATACAGGCAGGAGAGGAAGATCGCCAAGTTCGATCTGAATATAACGGGTTTTGAGTTAAGGGGGCGGTTAAGGTTGAGGGTGGAGTACTGTACGAAACTGTTCAAGGAGAGCAGTATCAGGCGTTTTATTGGATATGTCGAGCGGATCGTGTCGGCAGTGGCCAGAGACCCGGGGATTAAGCTGAGCGAGATCGAGATTTTGTCTGAAGCGGAGCAGAGGCAGATTCTGGAGGAGTTTAACGCCACGGCGGTCGATTATCCGCAAGATAAAACGATTGGGCAATGCTTTTTAGACCAGGTGCAAAAGACGCCGGATAGATTGGCCTTAATGGGCATGGGTAATGTCCGGGACAGTGTGGCCGAAGAGATACAATTGACATACCGGGAATTTAGCGACCGGGTGGAACGGATGGCCGGGATGCTCTGGCAAAAAGGAGTGCGGAGCAATACGGTAGCAGCAGTGATGATTGAACGGTCGGTGGAGATGATGATGGCGATTTTTGCCGTATCGATAGCCGGGGGCGCTTACCTGCCCATCGATCCGAAGTCGCCGGCAGAACGGGTGCAGTACATGCTGGCGGATTCAGGGGCAGAGATTGTCATTGGCTCGCAGGCTGTAGGGGCGAACTGCTGTTCGCCCATTCAGGATATCGGTGCGGAATGCAAGGGCGAACGGCAGTTCGCCCCTACGGATCTCGCCTATGTCATCTATACCAGTGGTTCGACCGGCCGGCCCAAAGGGGTGATGATCGACCAAGTCTCGGTGATCAACCGGTTGCACTGGATGCAGCGGGCCTATCCCCTGGGCGAGCGGGATGTGATCCTGCAAAAGACCACCTATACTTTCGATGTCTCGGTCTGGGAATTGTTCTGGTGGTCGTTCGAAGGGGCTTCTCTGGCCTTGCTGGAAAAAGATGGGGAGAAGGACCCATCTGCCCTGGTAGCGGCTGTGGCACGTTACCGGGTCACTACCCTGCATTTTGTACCTTCCATGTTGCGGGTTTTTCTGGATTTTTGCGACAGCGATATCGATCCCAGGATGCTGGCGCGTATACGGCAGGTGTTTGCCAGCGGTGAGGCGTTGGGGATTTCTGAGGTGGAGCGGTTTAACCGGCAAATTCATCCTTTATCTGGGGCAAAATTAATCAACCTCTATGGCCCGACCGAGGCCACAGTGGATGTTTCTTTTTATGATTGCCTGCCGGCAGGGGAGAAGGGGAGTATCCCGATTGGCCGGCCGATCGATAATACCTGCCTGTATATATTGGATAAGTATTTGCGGTTGGTTCCCCTGGGGGTGGCCGGGGAGTTGCATATTGCCGGCGCTGGCCTGGCGCGCGGCTACCTGAATAACCCAGAGCTGACGAAAGAGCGGTTTGTGTTCTCACCACTTACCACTCACCAATCACCAATCACCACTCACCTGTACAAGACCGGGGACCTGTGCCGCTGGCTTTCCGACGGCAATATCGAGTTCCTGGGCCGCCTCGATTTCCAGGTCAAGATCCGCGGTTTTCGCATCGAGCTTCCCGAGATCGAATCCCGGCTGTTAGAACACCCCCTGATCAAAGAGTCAGTGGTGCTGGCCCGGGAAAGAAAAGATGGCGATAAGTACCTGTGCGCTTATGTCACGCTCCGGGCCAGAGAAGGAGAAACGGGAGTTAAGATAGACACAATTGGGCTGCGGGAATTTTTGGGCAAAAATTTGCCTGACTACATGATACCGAGTTATTTCGTGGTTTTGGAGGGTCTTCCATTAAATTCCAATGGTAAACTGGATCGCAAGGCCTTGCCGGAGCCGGGGGTCGAGAGCCTGGAGACATATGTGGCGCCTGGCGATCGGGTTGAAGAAAAACTGGCTGAAATTTGGGGCGATATCCTGAATATCAAGCGGGTCGGGATTAACGATAATTTTTTCCAGTTGGGTGGACATTCGCTAAAGGCCACGGCCATGGTATCCAGGGTTCATCGGGATCTCCAGGTGAAGCTGCCCCTGGCTGAAGTATTCAGGAACCCGAGCATTCGCAGCCTGGCCGTTTTGATCAGGCAGAGTGGGGCCGATGCGTATACGACCATCGAAGCGGCGGATAAGAAAGATTACTATGCTTTATCTCCGGCCCAGATGCGCCTCTATATCATGCAGCAGTTGGAAGCCGGGGGCACCGGCTACAACATGCCCCAGGTTTTTGAACTTATGGGGGATCTGGATCGGCAGCGCCTGGAAAAGGCCTTTTTACTCTTGATCGAGCGGCATGAGAACCTGCGCACTTCATTTATCATGCTGGGTGATCGACCGGTGCAGCGGGTGCTGGAGAAGGTTGGCTTTGAGCTAGAAGTATATGAGCTTGAACGACCAAAAGGACATCAGGGACAAAAAGGACAAGAACTGATAGAGACCATCATTCGGGAGTTTATCCGGCCCTTTGACCTGACCGCGGCCCCGCTGTTGCGGGTCGGCTTGTTAAAACAGGCTTCAGATCATCATCTCCTCATGGTGGACCTCCATCATATCATTTCCGACCAGGTATCGATGATGATCCTGGTAGAGGATTTTGTCCGCTTGTATGAAGGAGAAGTGCTGCCGCCCTTGCGGCTCCAGTACAAAGATTATTCGGAGTGGCAAAATAGTGGGCCTATCGGGGCTATCATCCAGAAACAGCAAAGCTATTGGTTAAAGAAGTTTGCCGGGGAATTGCCGGTATTGAACCTGCCCTTCGATTTTCCGCGGTCGGAATTCCAGGGTTTTACCGGGGCCAAATATGCTTTCCAGGTTGAAAATGAGATGGCCGGTGCACTCAGGGAGTTTGCGGTCCAGCATGAGGTCACGATGCAGATGTTGCTGTTGGCTGTCTTTAATATTCTCCTGTCCCGGCTTTCCGGCCAGGAGGATATCATCGTCGGCACATCGGTGGCTGGTCGCCGTCATGCGGACCTGGAGAAGATCATTGGGGTATTTATCAATACGCTGGCTTTGAGGAATTTCCCTTCCGGGGAGAAGAAATTCCTGGAGTTTCTCAGGGAGGTCAAAGAGAATGCTTTGGGGGCTTATGAAAACCAGGAATATCCTTTCGAGGATCTGGTCAACCGGGTAGTATCCAGGCGGGATACCAGCCGTAATCCTTTGTTTGATGCGATGTTCGAGATGCGGAAGCTGGGCGAACATGAAGAGGTCGGAGAGAGGGCCGGTATGTCCGGGCTTTCTGTGAAACCGTATCGCCTGGCTACCCAGGGTACCAAATTTGACCTGGATTGGATGGGGCTTGAATCGGCTGATCGGATTTTCTTTACCGTGGTCTACTGTGCCGCTCTATTCGAAGAATCTACTATTGCTTTTATGGTTAATTGTTTCCGGGTTTTGCTGGGGGATGTATTGGCCAAAGGGGATGCCAAAATTAAAGAATTGAACCATGTTATGCCTGGAAAAGGCGGTCAGAAGAAAAAGAAGGAGATCGAGTTTAAGTTTTGAGCCGGGGATAAACAAGATGAGAGAGAGTAATAACGGGTTTTTTGAAAAAGTATGAAAAACGAAGAAAAGAAGGAGAAAATGATATGAAAGAATGTACGAGATGCGTGTTACCGGAGACTTATCCGGGTATCAAGTTTGATGAGCAGGGCGTATGTAATTTCTGTAACGAATACGAAGGCCATCGAAAAGCGTCCGATCATGATTTTTTCCCCGATGAGGATAGTCTTAAGGAGGCCCTGAAAAAATATAAGGCGCTAAACCGCAAGTACGATCTGCTGGTGCCGTTAAGTGGCGGGGTCGATAGTTGTTTTACCCTGATCCAGATCGTGGAACGCTTCCAATTAAAACCGCTGGTTTTCCACAGCGACCACGGCTGGGATGACCCGATCGCTACCCGCAATGTAGAAAATCTCTGCCGGGAGCTCGATGTGGACCTGGTGATCTGGAAGAATGACCTGAAATTCATGCGCAAATTGTTTAAGTACTTCAACGAGTCGGAAGATTCCACGGTCAGCGCCTGTTACGCTTGCGGCAACATGCTCTATCTCAATGGCCTGGAATTGGCCGATTACTTCCGGGTGCCGCTGGTGATCAACGGTTATTCCAAGGGACAGGCGGCCATGATGCACGATCTAGATAAGGCCCAGGATTGGTATGGCCGGATGATCAATGTGTTGCTGGAGGTCGGTGACCGGGATTTTTTCGATAAATTTACCAAAAAATGGGAGCTGCTCAAGAAACAGGTGATCTACCAATCGCGCCATGACCTGGAAAAGCCGGTGGATACGGAAAAAATCCTGTTCGTCCCGTTCTTTGTCTTCAAGTTTTACAAGACCGATAAAGAGGAGTTGAAGCGGATTTGCCGGGAGCGGTTCGACTGGCAGCCGCTGCAGACTGGTTACCCGGCCCGGACCACAAACTGTGAAATGATCTGGCTCAATTCTTTCCGAGACCTGAACAAGCGGGGTTATACCCATTACCACGACGAGTATTCAACGATCGTCCGGGCCGGTGAAATGGCCAGGGAACAGGCGGTCAAAGACCTGGAGCTCAACCCGCCGCCGGGTCTCTTGGAGCGGTTGGCCGAGGAAATCGATGTCGATTTGAAAGACCTGGAATAGAAGAAAGGAGCTGAGCTATGTCCGATTCCCAAAATAACAAAATGGCCGAATTGTATTGGCTGACCCGTCTGGCCGGCGATATCCCGAAATTGGTTTTGCCCGGTCTCGAAAGCGATGGTGCCGGACGCCATTCAGAAACGGTCCGGCCCGAATTTTCCCTGGATCAGGTAACGGTAGAAAAATTGCAGGAGATGGGTAATCAATCTGATCCGGCCATGTTCATCCTGGTTTTAACCGGTTTGAATATCCTCTTTTACCGGTATACCGGCATCGAAGACCTGGTTATCGGTACCCTGACTCCCCGTGAGGAGGGGGTAAAAGATAAGATATTATTTAGCCGGAACAAAATTTCCGGCGCCGCCACTTTTAAAGAGACCATAAACCAGGTAAAGGAAACGGTTATGGAGGCTTTCGCGTATACCGACTTTTCTTTTGGTGTGCTTTTGCAAAGGTTGATAACCGCCAATGAAGGGAAAAATCCGGAAATCTTCAATGTCGCGTTTATTTACGATGCGTTCCAGGAACGGGGTAAGCTTTTAAACCAATTTGACCTGGTTTTTATCCTGTCCCGGAAGGAAAAAGAGGTTTGCCTGGAGGTACAGTATTCTCCTGGGCTTTATCCCCGAGAACTGGTGGAAAACTTTAGCCGGAACCTGATCCATGTGTTGGACCAACTGGCAGGGCAATTAGAAACGAAGCTGGCAGATATCGACATTGTTTCCGCTGGAGAAAAGCAGCGACTGATCTCCTTTAACGACACCCAGATCGATTTCCCGGTGGATAAAACCCTGCCGCTGATGATCGAAGAACAAGCGGCCAGGACCCCTGATCTGTGGGCGGTGCTGGGGAAAGGTCTTGCCCCTGATACCCGTTCATTGCGTTATCGGGAATTGAACGAACAGGCCAACCGCTTGGCCTGGTTTTTGCGAGAGAAGGGGGTTAAACCGAATTCTATCGTGGGCTTACTGCTGGATCGTTCCCCGGAAATGGTGGTGGCCCAGTTGGCTATTATGAAAGCCGGCGGCGCCTATCTACCGCTAGATCCCGATGCGCCTGAAAACCGCATCGTCAATATGCTGGAAGATTGCCATGCCTCTTTTTTGTTGACGGCGGGGAGTGTGGCGGACAAATATTCCTATACCGCTTTGCAGTCGCTCAACTTGCAGTCGGTGAAATTGGCCCGCTTAACCCCCTATTTTACCCCGGCCCGGGAGCGAATCCTCGATTTTAATGCCCTGCCCCTTCCCGACCGGTCTTTGATCGACAATGAGAAATACAACCGCTATATCGGCCAATCGGTGGTTAAAAACCGGATGTTTATCGAGGCTTCCCGCGGCTGTCCTTTCAATTGTTCATATTGCTACCGGACTTCGCCCAGGAAGCAGGTGCCGCGGAAAGGACAGCATCTCTTCGAGGAGATTAAACTCTATTACGATGTCGGCATCAGGAAATTCGATATTTTTATGTTGAATATCAAAGAGGGCAAGCGGCTATTCGAGTTGATCATCGAGAACCGGATGACCGATGTGCAGCTCTTTTTCCCCAATGGTTTCCGTGGCGATTATTTGACCAAAGAGTACGTCGATTTGATGGTCAAGGCCGGCACAGTCAACTTTGCCCTGGCTTTAGAGACCGCTTCGCCCAGACTCCAGCAGTTGATTAACAAAAACCTGCATATAGATAGATTCCGTGAGATCATCGAATATGTTTGCGAGAAATATCCCCAGGTCATATTGGAACTATTCACCATGCACGGCATACCGACTGAGACCGAAGAAGAAGCCTTGATGACCCTGGAGTTTATCAAGAGCCTGAAGTGGGTCCATTTTCCTTATGTCAATGTGTTGAAGATTTATCACAACACCGGTATGGAGCAGCTGGCCCTGGATAACGGTATTTCTGCGGATGCCATCGCCCGGTCGGAGAACCTGGCCTGGCATGAGTTATCCGATACCTTGCCTTTCGATAAGAGCTTTTCTTCCACCTACCAGGCCCGGTTCCTGACCGAATACCTGCTGTCAAAGGAGAGGTTACTCCAGGTACTGCCGTACCAGATGAAGATTTTAACTGAAGACGAAATCGTGCAAAAGTACGACAGCTACTTACCGGCAGATATCAAGAGCTTCGATGATATCTTGAATTTTGCCCGGATCAAGCGGGAAGAATTAGGGAATGCCGCATTTGTCGATGAGAAGAAGGATGAACAGGTGCTTGCCGGTTTGAATGAGCGAATTGCCCGGCAATTCCCCAAAAAAACACCGGCAAAAGACGCCATCAGGGTACTACTACTCGATCTGTCGCAGTTTTTTAGCGATGGTTCCGATATGCTGTACGATGTGGTGGATCCGCCCCTGGGCTTGATTTGTATCCTGTCCTATTTGAATGAGAAGCTGGGGGAACGCATCGACGGTAAAATTTTAAAATCCCGCCTCGATTTCGATAGCCTACAGGAACTGCGGCAGATGATGGGGGCATTCCAACCCCAGGTGCTGGGCGTGCGCAGCTTGAGCTACTACCGGGATTTTTTCCATGAAGCCATTGCCGCTATCCGCCAGTGGGGTTTTAATATCCCCATTATTACCGGCGGTCCTTATGCGACCGTCGATTATGATACCATTTTGCTGGACCGGAATATCGATGCCATTGTCTTGAGCGAGGGGGAGTCGTCCTTTCATGAGCTCATAGAAAAAATCCTCGAGAACAATGGGAAGATGCCCGGTGACGAGGTATTGAAAGGCATTACCGGGATCGCTTTTGTCCCCCGGGAACAAAAAGAGATACGGGAGAACATGGCCCGGGAAATCATCAAACTGGACCAGGTTAATGAGGGTATTGGCCGGCAACCGGTGCAAAATTTACCGCCGGTCAATCGACCCGATGACCTGGCTTATACGATTTTTACTTCCGGTTCTACCGGGAACCCTAAAGGGGTATTGATCGAACACCGCAACGTCGTTAATGTGATCGAGTGGTTTGCCCGTTATTATGGGGTAACGGAAGGGACCCGTGTGATCCAACTGACCAATTATACTTTTGATCCGAGCGTGGAACAGATCTACAGTACCCTGGCCCATGGGGGTATCCTGTTTATTCCCGGTAAGGAGCTTATCGCCAATAGGGCTGAGTTTATCGACTATATGGATAAGAACCGGATCCAGATCATCAATTTTGTGCCGGGTACGTTGAGGGAATTACTCTTCCCGGCCGAGAAACTGGAAAGCCTGCAGGCCGTGATTTCCGGTGGCGAGAAATTGGATGACCTGACGAGGAATCAGCTCATGGAAAAGGGGTATACCCTGTACAACCATTACGGTCCTACGGAAACGACCATCGATACCCTGGCTGCGCGGTGCTCCCCGGGTAAGATCACCCTGGGCCGGCCGGTTGATAATGTCAATTGTTATATCATCGCCGGCAATGGTGCCATGGCCCCGATTGGGGTGACCGGCGAGCTGTGTATTGCCGGGGCGGGTGTCTCCCGGGGTTACCTGAACAACCCGGAGTTGACCGCGGAGAAGTTTGTGTATGTAGGGGCGAAGAGGAATGTTGCCGAGCGGGGCGCAGCAGTAATCCCCGGAACGGGCATGCTGAACCGAATTGCGGAAAGCCCGCAATTCGTGAAGCCGCAGGCAAAACTGAACACAGTTTTGGCCGGTAGTGAAGAAGAAGCAGATGAACGCTCCTTTGGGTCGCGTTCCAATTGTAGCCTCTGCCTTAATTTTGCAGAGTCTAGGTGCGTAAGCCCCGCCCCCGACGTTAGGTTATACAAAACCGGCGACCTGTGTAGATGGCTTAGCGACGGCACCATCGAGTTCCTGGGGCGCCGGGACCACCAGGTCAAAATCAGGGGATTTCGTATCGAATTGGGCGAGATCGAATCCCGGTTGCTTCGCCACCATAAAGTAAAAGAGGCGGTGGTTATCGTGGTGGATGTGGCCGAAGCGGGCAATGACGACATAAGGGACAAAGACAAGAGCGGGAAATATCTCTCTGCTTACATCGTACAGTCCGCCGATGTCTCCGGCGTCGAATTGCGGGACTACCTGGCCTGGGAATTGCCCGATTACATGGTCCCGTCCAATTTTACCATCCTGCCCAGCCTTCCCCTAAACCCCAATGGCAAGGTCGATCGCCGGGCTTTACTGGAGATGGAGAAAAAGGGGGTCGAAAACCGCACCGAATATGTGCCGCCGAAAAATGAATTGGAAAAAAAGCTGGTCGAGGTCTGGGAAAAAGTATTGGATCGTCAACCCGTTGGCGTGAAGGATAATTTCTTTATGCTGGGCGGGGATTCGGTCAAGTCGATCCAGATTGCTTCCCGCATGAACACCCTGGGTTACAGATTCGAGATGAGGGACCTATTCCACAATCCGACCATCGAAAAGCTCTCCCCTCATGTGAAAGAGGTGGCCGGGATCGTTGATCAAGGCGCAGTTACCGGCGCCGTACCTTTTACCCCGATCCAGGAAGATTTTTTCTTGCGCCACCGCACCGACCCCCAGCACTTCAACCAGGCAATCATGTTGAAATTCGCCGACCACCTCGATGAGAAGATGGTAAAGGCGGTGTTTAACCGTTTGCAAGAACACCATGATGCGCTGCGAATGGTCTATCCGCTGAAGAATGGCCAGTTGGTCCAGGAAAACCGTGGCCCGGATCATGTGCTCGACCTTACCGTCCATGATTTCAGGGAGGAAGAGAGTCGGAAAAATGCTTTAGAGAAGCTCAAGACCAGTGCCAATGATATCCAGGCCGGTATCGACCTGGAGAAGGGGCCTTTGATGAGATTGGGCTTATTTCGTCTGGCGGATGGAGACCGCCTGCTCATTGTCATCCACCACCTGGTGATCGATGGGATTTCCTGGCGCATCCTCTTCGAGGATATCGAAACGCTGTTCCGGCAGTACCGCCAGGGAGAAAACCTGGCCTTACCCCCGAAGACCGATTCTTTCAAACGCTGGGCGGAAAAATTGCGGGAATATGCGGCCGGCGAATCTTTGTCGAAAGAAAAAGCCTATTGGGAAAAACTGGATAGTACACCGGTCACGCATATCGAAAAGGATTTACCCGGGGATAACCGGGTCAAGGATTCTGCTACCCTGAGATTTAACCTGGATGAAGCCGAGACCGAGAAACTCTTGAGCAGTGTTAACCAGGCTTTTGGCACCGAGATCAACGATATCCTGCTCACCGCCCTGGGTCTTAGCATCGCTGAGCTTCACGGTGGCGAGCGAATATCGATCGCTTTAGAGGGACATGGCCGTGAAGAGATCGTGCCCGAAGTGAATATCAGCCGTACTGTGGGCTGGTTTACCAGCCTTTATCCCCTGGTCTTAGACGTTTCCCTTGAAAAATCCCTGGATCGGCAGGTCAAAGAGGTTAAAGAGACGCTTCGCCAGGTTCCCTATAAAGGTATCGGGTACGGCATACTCAAATACATCACTCCACCCGGGCATAAACAGGGCATGGCATTCCGTCTTGATCCCCGCATCAGCTTTAACTACCTGGGCCAGTTCGATGCCGATATCCGGGAAAGGGCCTTTGTCGTGGCCGAGGAGTCCGGCGGTTCCCCCCATAGCCCGGTTGGGGAAAGGGAGTACGAGATCGATTTCAGCGGCATGATCGCCAATAATCGACTCGTCATGTCGATAACCTTCGGCAAGCACCAGTACCGCCAGGAAACCATCCAGAAGCTGCTGGGCAGGTACAAGGAGAGACTCCAGGAACTGATCGCCTATTGCACTTCAAGGGACCGGCGTGAGCTTACTCCCAGCGATTTTACCTATAAAGGATTCTCCCTGGATACCCTGGACAGGATCCGGGCGGCCGTCCAGGGCGAGCTCGAAGACATCTATATCCTGGCTCCTTTGCAGGAAGGCATGTTGTTTCATACCCTGGTCGATCCTTCTTCGGCTGCTTATTTTGAACAGATGTTTTACCGCCTCCGGGGGGGATTCGATATTTCGTTGATCCAAAAGAGCATCGCTCTCTTGTTTGAACGTTACGATGTGCTGCGGACCAATTTTGTCTATGAGAACATCGATCGACCGCTGCAAGTGGTGATAAAGAACCGGGACAGCGAGTTTCACTATGAAGATATCTCTGCTCTCCCGACACTGGAGCAAAAAGAAGCCTATATTAAAGAATATAAGATAAAGGACCGGCAGCGGCCGTTTGACCTGGTCAGAGGGTCTTTGATGAGGGTGTCGGTCATCAAACCCCAGACTGACGAATACGAGTTTGTCTGGAGCCACCACCACCTGTTGATGGATGGCTGGTGTGCCGGTATATTGGTAGAGGAATTCTTCGAGCTCTATTGCAGCCTCACCGAGAACCGCACCCCCCGCCTGCCGTCGATAACCCCCTACCGGGTCTACCTGTCCTGGCTGGAAAAGCAAGATAAAGAAGCATCGAGAATGTTCTGGCAGGAATACCTGGCCGGTTATGAAACAGCGGCTTTGGTCCCGCGTTTGGGGGCGATTACCCCCGGGCCTGGTGGATACCAGAGGGAAATTCTTACCCTGGTGTTTCCCCCGGAAAAGAAGGCCAGGTTGGCTGATCTCACGGTCAAGTACCAGGCCACCATGAACACCCTGGTGCAATCGGTCTGGGGCATCCTGCTGGGGCGGTACAACGCCACCCGGGATGTGGTATGCGGCTCGGTGGTATCCGGTAGACCCCCGCAGATCGAGAATGTCGAGGCCATTGTCGGTTTATTCATCAACACCATCCCGGTTCGCATCCAGTTCCAGGAGGAAACCATATTTGCCGACCTGGTGCAGAGAATCCAGAATGAGGCGTTGTCCAGCGAACCCTTTCATTATTACTCGCTGGCGAAAATCCAATCTGAACATCTACTCAAACAGCGGTTGCTCGATCATGTGATCGTGTTTGAAAATTACCCGGTGGTCGAGCAGATCGAGGGCGTGGTCAATAGCAGTGGTAAAGCGCGGAAGGATTTGAACCTGCAACTGGTCAACGCAAGTACCTATGAACAGACCAATTACGATTTCAACCTCATCGTCGTTTCCACTGATCGCCTGGTCATCAAGTTCGAATACAATGCCCATCGATACTCCCAACAGGCTGTCCAGAGGATAGCCGATCACTTTAAGCAGTTGGTAGACCAGGTGCTGGCCGATGAAAATGCGGTGGTGGACAGGCTGACCCTGCTCTCCGAAGAAGAGAAGCAGCAAGTATTGATAACTTTTAACGATACCCGGAGAGACTGCCCGGAAGATAAGACCATCCATGCTTTATTCCAGGACCAGGTCGAAAGCACACCGGACCAGGTAGCCGTGGTTGGAATTAACCGGGCGGCCGCCGACCCGGCAAGACTCTCCCCGCTCACTTACCGGGAGCTGAACGATAAGGCCAACCAATTGGCCCGGCTCTTGCGAGCGAAAGGGGTCATACCCAATACCATCGTTGCCTTGATGGTGGGGCGTTCGGTCGAGATGGCGGTCGGGATCATGGGATCCCTGAAAGCCGGGGGCGCTTACCTGCCGTTAGATGCAAATTCCCCGGGCGATCGGCTCAAATATATTCTGGAGAGCAGCGGTACGGACATCCTGGTGACCGACGACAGCGGCCGGTTAGCCGGTATTGTGCCCATGACTGTCGATATTCTGGATAACGGCCAGTATCCAGTCGATACATCCAACCTGGACCAGGCGGGCGACCCCTTCCAGGCGGCTTACGTTATCTTCACTTCCGGGACTACCGGCCGGCCGAAAGGGGTGGTTGTCGATCACTTCAGTGTGATCAACTCTATCCTGTGCCGCAAAGAGGAGTATGGCCTGGATTCGACGGTTTCGATGCTCCAGGTATTTCCCTTTGTTTTCGATGGTTTTGTAGCCAGCTTTTTTCCACCCTTACTGGCCGGCGCCCGGGTCATCTTCCCCTCTGAAGAGCAAGTCAAAGATACCGCCAAACTGCGGGCGGTAATCGCCGCACATCGGGTCAGTCATATCGTCAGTGTACCATCCCTATTTTCGGCCATCCTGGAGGGGGCGACCGCCGAAGAATTAACCACTTTGAGGGCGGTCACCCTGGCTGGCGATAAATTACCGGTCACGCTCATCGAGCTGGTGCGGGAGAAGGCGCAGCACCTCGAATTGGCCCATGAATACGGTGTAACCGAGGCCGCGGTCATGAACACCTTGTTCCGTCACCAGGAACAAGACAACCAGATCAAGATCGGGCGACCGATATGGAATACCGGGATTTACATCCTGGGGTCCCACGGCGAGCCGCAGGCCATCGGTGTGCCGGGCGAGCTCTGCATCGGCGGTCGGGGCGTGGCCCGCGGTTACTTAAACAGCCTGGACATGACGGCGGAAAAATTTTGGCCCTCACACCTCACCAATCGACTCTATCGCAGCGGGGACCTGGCCCGCTGGCTGCCGGACGGCAATATCGAGTTTTTGGGCCGCATCGACCAGCAGGTGAAAGTCAGGGGATTCCGCATCGAATTGGAAGAGATCGAGAACCGGCTCTTGAAACATAAAGCGATCAAAGAGGTGGCGGTAATAGCCCGGACTGCACTTGCAACCGGCGATGAGAAGAGAGACGACAAATACTTGCTGGCCTATATTGTCGCCGAGAACCCCCTGACCAGTGTCGAGCTGAGAGAGTTCTTGGCAAAGGACCTGCCCGATTATATGATCCCGGCCCATTTTGAAGAGATCGACCGTTTACCGCTCACTTCGATTGGAAAAGTCGACCGTAAAGCATTAGCGAACATGAAAGGCCAGAAGTTGTCCAGTGGAGTGCAATATGTGGCACCCCAGACCGAAACCGGGAAATTACTGGCCGTAATCTGGCAAGAGGTGCTGCATCTCGACAAAGTAGGTCTTAACGACAACTTCTTCGACCTGGGCGGAAACTCTCTCAATATCATCCAGGTGAATAGCCGGATGAAAGAGGGCCTGCAAAGGGATCTACCCCTGGTTACCCTATTCGAATACCCGACCATCGCTTCACTGCTCGATTATTTTCAACGACAAGATCTGGGTGGCCGGTCGAATGAAAAAGAGATCGAGCGTAGCGACAAAATCAATACGGAGGCCCTGGATATGATGGAACAAACCCTGCAAATTATCGATGGAGAAACCAATGACGAACACGAACGATAAGGATACAAAAACGGGACTGGAGATCGCCGTTATCGGCCTGGCCGGGAGATTTCCCGGGGCCAGGAACATCAAGGAGTTCTGGCAGAACCTGGAGAAAGGCGTGGAATCCCTATCTTTCCTTTCCGATGAAGAAATGGATGCGCTCAACATCGGCCCGGAATTGCGGGCTAACCCCAATTTTGTCAGGGCCAAAGGCGGGGTGCTGCAAGAGAAAGAGTGCTTTGATGCGGCCTTCTTCGATTATACGCCCAAAGAAGCAGAGATCATGGATCCACAAATTCGACTATTCCACGAATGCTGCTGGGAAGCCCTGGAAGATGCCGGTTACGATCCCGGTTATTTCAATGGGCCCATCGGTTTGTATGCCGGTAATTCGACCAACTTATACTGGGAATTGCTGACCCAATTATCGGGCAAGAGCCGCGACCTTGGTCAATTCAGTGCTTCCCAATTGACCGTGCGGGATTTTTTGGCCACCCGGGTCTCTTACCGGCTCGATTTAAGGGGGCCCAGTATGCAGCTCCAGACCGCTTGTTCCACTTCGTTGGTGGCCATTCACCAGGCCTGTCGCTCCTTATTGACCGGCGATAGTAAAATTGCCCTGGCCGGTGGGGTAACGGTGGCCCATGAGAAGGAGCGGGGATACCTGTTCCAGGAGGGAATGGTCAGTTCCCCGGACGGTCACTGCCGGGCCTTCGATGCCCGGGCCAGGGGCACGGTCTTCGGTAGCGGGGTAGGGGTGGTGGTATTAAAGCCCCTAAAGAACGCCCTGGCAGATGGTGATCATATCTATGCGGTAATCAAAGGTTCGGCAGCAAACAACGATGGCATCCGGAAAGTCGGTTATACGGCCCCCAGCGTCAAAGGCCAGGTCGAGGTCATCCGGGCGGCCTTGCGTTTTGCCCGGGTCGAACCCGAAAGTATCACCTACGTGGAGACCCACGGTACGGCCACGGAGTTGGGCGATCCCATCGAGGTCGAGGCCCTTACCCAGGCATTTAATGTCCAGGCCAGGAATTACTGCGGTATCGGCTCAGTCAAGACCAATGTCGGCCATCTCGATGCGGCAGCCGGGGTAACCGGCTTTATCAAGGCCGTCCTCTCTTTGGAACACCGCCTGATCCCGCCCAGTCTAAATTTTGAAAAGCCCAATCCCAGGATCGATTTTGAGCATAGTCCCTTTTATGTGGTCTCCCGGTTGCAGGAATGGAAAAATGGGGTTTTTCCGCTCCGGGCAGGTGTCAGTTCTTTCGGGATAGGCGGAACCAACGCCCATATTATACTGGAAGAGGCCCCGCCCAGTGGGCAATCTTCCCCGGGCCGGGCCCGGCATCTTTTAATGCTCTCCGCCCGGACCGAGAAGGCATTGGACAGGCTGGGTGAAAACCTGGCCGGTTATTTCCGGGAGAACCCGGGTAACGATTTGGCCGATGTCGCTTACACCTTACAGGTTGGCAGGAAGGGTCTGCCGCTGCGGCGAATGACATTGTGCAGCAGCACCGATGAGGCGGTCTCGTACCTGTCGACACCGGGATCGGGTAAGGTGCAGACCTATTTTACCGGGGATAAAAACAGACCGGTCATATTCGCTTTTTCCGGCCAGGGTAGTCAATATGCCAACATGGGAAAGGAACTCTACCAGACCGAAGAGGTCTTCCGAAATGAGCTGGACCGTTGTTTTACCATATTGCGGTCCTTGATGGGCCAGGATGTCAAAGATGTACTCTATCCCCAGCAGGATAGCGAAGAAGCCCGCGAGCGGATCAATCAATTCACCTATACCTCGCCGGTGAAATTCATTTTTGAATATTCCCTGGCCCGATTGTTGATGTATTGGGGTATCCAGCCCCAGGCCATGATCGGCCATAGCTTTGGGGAATATGTATGCGCCTGCCTGGCCGGGGTATTCTCCCTGGAAGATGCCCTGGAGCTCGTTACCCTGAGAGGGAAGCTGATGCATGAATTGCCCGAAGGGGTCATGTTGGCTGTCCCCCTGCCGGAAGGGGAGGTCAAATCCTTTTTAAACGAAGATTTATCACTGGCTGCGGTCAACAGTCCGATGCACTGCATCGTTTCCGGTACACTGGATGCAGTGGCAGCCTTTGAAGATAAAATGGCCGGGCAAGGGTGCGAGTGTGCCCGGTTACGTGTGCCCCGGGCCGGTCATTCTAAAATGATGGAACCGATTATGGAGAGATTTTCCCTACGGGCCGCCCGGATGACCTTGAATAAACCCCAAATTCCATATATATCCGGGGTGACCGGTCATTGGATCACGGTAGAGGACGCCACCGACCCCACCTACTGGTCCAGGCATCTGCGGCAAACCGTGCGTTTCATCGATGGTTTAGGTGAAGTGCTCACAGAAGAGAACGCCATCATCGTCCAATTGGGCTCGGATCGCAGCCTGAATACTTTCATCGAGCAGCATCCGGCAAAGAGGGCCAGTCACCTGCCGGTCAATCTCATCAGGCACCCGAAAGATGAGGTCTCCGATGTTTTCTTCTTATTAAATAAGATCGGCCTGTTGTGGCTTTATGGGGCGAAGATCGATTGGGCCAGGTTTTACGGGGGACAAACCAGGCACCGCCTGCCCTTGCCCACTTATCCTTTTGAGCACAAAGCCTACTGGATCGACGGCGATCCTTATCGCCTGGGTGCGGAAATTTTTTCTAAGAAGTTTTTGTTGCGAAAGCCCGATATTGCCGATTGGTTTTATTTACCTTCCTGGAAGCGTGTTCCTTTCCCGCTGGAAAAGGAGTTACCGGGAGGATTATCAAACCCGGAGAGTCCCGGTAATTACCTGGTTTTCGTCGATGAATCGGGTCTTGGGAACCGGCTTTTTCGGCAATTGGTCGAGCAAGGACAGCGCGTGGCCGGTGTCAGGATCGGCGGGCGTTTTTCCGTGCCGGAAGAGGGGGAAGCCCTTATCTTCCAGGTTCGACCTGATGAGAAGGACGATTACCGGCAGTTGCTCGACCGCCTGGGCGCTGAAGGTTTGATCCCCCGGAGGATTATCCATCTGTGGTCTGTCGATGGACAGGAAGCAAATGAATTAAACCAGGCAGCCGTCGAGGATACGATGAACAGGGGATTTTACAGCCTCTTCTACCTGGCCCAGGCCCTGGGCGAGAAGGAAATAGATCAGGATATCCATATTATGGTCGTCACCGGTCATGCCCAGGAGGTGGTGGGAAACGACCTGCTCTGCCCGGTTAAAAGAACCATCATGGGCCCGGTAAAAGTGATTCCCCAGGAGTATGCCAATATCCGCTGCCGCAGCATCGATATCGTCCCGCCGCCACCGGGAACCCCCCAGGAAGACCGGTTGGTCCGGCAAATCCTGGAGGAATTCCTGGATGAGACCGGTGATCCTGAAATAGCTTTCCGGGGAGATTACCGGTGGGAACTGGCTTTTCTGCCCCAGCGTTTCGATGCGGCCCGAAAGGAAGACCTGCTGCTCAAGGATGGCGGCGTTTACCTGGTGACCGGCGGTCTCGGCGGTATCGGTTATGAATTGGCCCGGTACATTGCCAGGAGTGTCAAGGCCCGGTTGGTGCTGCTCGGACGTACCCCGCTTCCAGGGCACTCCGATTGGTCGGCCTGGAAACAAAATAAAGGGGAAGGGGATGGGACCAGTTTGAAGATAGATAAAATCCTGGAGTTGGAGGCACTGGGGGCCGAGGTCCTGGCCGTAGCCGCAGATGCCGCCAATACCCAGGAGATGCGCACCGTCATCGGCCAGATCGAGAAACGGTTTGGGATGCTCAACGGATTAATCCATGCCGGTGGTGTACCTGGCGGCGGTGTGATCCAATTGCAGACCAGGGACACCGTAGAGAGCGTGCTCCGTCCCAAAGTGGCTGGTTCGATAGCATTGGCCAGCGTTTTTAGCGACGTGCCGCTCGATTTTTTCGTTTGCGTTTCTTCTGCCAGCTCGATCATGCCGGGCTTTGGCCAGGTCGAGTATTGTGCGGCCAATGCCTTTCTCGATGCCTTTGCCGAATACAATTTTCACCGGAAAGGAAAGATGATGATGGCCATCGACTGGGGGCGCTGGAAAGAAACCGGCATGGCCGTGCAAATGGAAAAGAAACACCGGGAATTAACCGGTGAAATGCTTCGGGGAGGTTTTACCGGCCAGGAAGGTGTCGAAGCTTTTAGCCGCATCTACGCAAGAAAAATTGCCCGCCTGGTGGTGCTGGAAAATGATCTGCTGGCCCAGGTGGAGCAGTTTAATGCTTTTATTAAACCGGAAAGCCGGCCAGACGGGGCGACAGAAGAAGCGGGAGAAGATAAAAACCTCTACCAGGCAGCTTACCAGCGTCCCGAATTAACTTCCCCGTATACGCCGCCCAGGAACCCGGTTGAAGAGAAGCTGACCCAGGTCTGGGCCAGGTTCTTCGGTTATGACCGGGTAGGTATCGATGATAGCTTCTTTGAATTGGGCGGCGATTCGCTGAAAGCCACGATGCTTGTCTCCCTCATGCACCGCGAGCTCCACATCAAATTCCCCCTGACCCGGATTTTCAAATCGCCCACTATCGGCGAGCTCCTCCAGGATAGCGAAGGCGTCGAAAAGGAACGTTTTACCCACATCATCCCGGTGGAAAAGCGGGAATATTATGTCCTATCATCGGCCCAGAAACGGCTCTATTTCCTGGACCAATTTGAAAACATCGGCACCAGCTACAATGTCCCGGCCGCTTTTATCGTCCATGGTATGCCCGAAAAGGAGCGATTTAAGAAAGCCTTTAGATCTCTATTGCAGCGGCATGAGACCCTGAGAAGTGCCTTTATCCAGGTAGAAAGCCAGCCAGTGCAGCGGGTGTATGAGCAGATCGATTTCGATCTAGCGGAGGTGGCATCCCCCCAGGGTGCTTTTGCCAGCGAAGAGGATAAGATCAGGCAGATCATCCATGGTTTTATCCGTCCTTTTGATTTATCCAGGGCACCGTTGGTGCGGGCCGGTTTTCTCACCCTGGCACCCGATAAGCACGTGCTCCTGACCGATATGCACCACATCATCTCGGACGGCACCTCGGTGGAGATCCTGGTAGCCGATTTCTTAAACCTCTATGCCCGGGCGGATTTACCATTATTACCGGTACAGTACAAAGATTTTTCCGCCTGGCAAAATGAATTCTTCCAGTCAGAGAAGATAAAGAGCCAGGAAACCTTCTGGTTGCAGCAATTTACCGATGATGTCCCGGTGCTCAACCTGCCGGCCGATTTTCCCAGGCCCACTTTCCAGAGTTTTGCCGGCAGCGAGTACAATTTTGCCATTGGGGATGAAGAAGCCGCCCGCTTGAATGATTTGGCCGGCCAGGAAAATGCCACCCTGTTCGTGGTGTTGCTTTCCATATTTAACCTGCTCCTTTTCAAACTCAGTGGCCAGGAGGACATCGTGGTCGGTACACCCATCGCCGGTAGGCGGCATTCCGACCTGGAAAAAATGATCGGTATGTTTGTCAATACCCTGGCCCTGCGCAATTACCCGGAGGGGGCAAAGACTTTCCGCGGCTTTTTACAGGAGGTTAAAGAGAGGTCTTTCCAGGCTTTTGAGAACCAGGACTATCAATTCGAAGACCTGGTGGAGAAGATTAGCTTAAACCGGGATACCAGCCGTAACCCCCTCTTCGATGTCAAATTCGTGCTGCAAAATATGGAAAAGGCCAAAATCGACCCGGCTATCCAGGAAAAACTCGATTTTAAAGTCTCTACCTGTAAATTCGATATCCGCTCCTCTAAATTCGATATCAGTCTCGATGCCATCGAGGGCGGCGGTAAACTGTATTTCATGGTCGAATACAGTACCGATCTATTCAAACCGGGTACGATCAAGAGGTTTATGACCTATTTCAAGAAGATCATCTCTTCTGTCTTGGCACAGCCCGACCGGGAATTGCAGGAAATCGAGATCATCACCGATGAGGAGCGGAAGCAGATACTAGGCGATTTCAACGATACCGATGCGCCTTTTCCAGGGGACAGGACCATCGTTCATCAATTTGAAGAACAGGTGGAGCGGGCGCCCGACCGGTTGGCAGTGGTCTTTAAAGATGAATTCATTACCTATGCTTATCTCGATGAGGTGGCTGGCCGTTTGGCCCATTATCTCCTGGGTAAAAGAGAAACCCTGGAAAATGGGGGCAGTCTACCCGGTGGCGGTGTTTGCCCGGATGAGCGGGTGTGTATACTGATGGAACGGTCGGGTGTACTCATCCCTGCGATCTTTGGCGTTTTGAAGGCCGGGGCCGCTTATGTGCCGATCGACCCCAACCTGCCGGAGGAGAGAATCAAAGGTATGATCGATGATGCGGAGATCGGCATCGTGATTTCCCAGGAGAAAAATATCAGGCTCTTAAATCGCCTCCAGTGGGAGTGCCCGGGACTGCATACCGTCTTGTGCCTGGATAGCCAGGATATATATGCCGAAGAAGAATCGGAGACGATCGGCCTGATGGATCAGAAGTTGTGGGAATATGTCGGCGAGACGGCCACCGATGAGATCACCGGGGGCGGGTGGTTTACCAGTACCACCGGCGAGCCCTTTAGCAAGATAGAAATGGATGAATATGGGGATAATGTCCTGCACAAAATCGACCCCCATCTCCGCCAGGATATGCGGGTTCTCGAGATCGGCTGCGCATCCGGTATCACCATGTTCCGGGTGGCGCCGCGTGTCTCCTTCTATTACGGTATCGATATATCGGAGGTCATCATCCGGAAAAACCGGCAACGGGTCGAGCGCGAGGGGCTTCAGAATATATCCCTGGCCGCCCTGGCCGCCCATCAGATCGACAACCTGGCCGAACGGGGATTCGACCTGATCATCATCAACAGTGTCGTCCACCTCTTCCTCGGTCACAACTATTTCCGCCAGGTTCTTTCCCGCAGTATCGATCTCTTGAACGAAAAGGGGCTGATATTTGTCGGCGATGTGATGGACCAGGAATTGAAAGAATCATTGGTAAAGGAGATGGGGGAATTCAAGCGTAGTCACCGGGAAGAGAATTATAAGACCAAGACCGATTGGTCCGCCGAATTGTTCGTTTCCAGGGCCTTCTTCGAAGATCTAGCCATCGATATGCCGGAGATACAGGATATCGCATTTAGCCGTAAGATATACACCATTGAGAACGAGCTGACCAAATTCAGGTACGATATCCTGCTGACGATCGATAAGAATGCGAAAAAAATGGCCGGTTTCGCCCATAAGAAAGATAAGAGAAAACATCAGCATGACCGGCGGGTGTTGGAAAACAGCGGTCTTAAGGCTGGGCAGTCCCCGGTGAAACCCGGAGGATTGGCCTATGTAATTTACACTTCCGGTTCCACCGGTCTCCCCAAGGGCGCAATGATCGAGCACCGCTCGGTAGTCAACCGCTTGCACTGGATGCAGCGGGCTTACCCCATCGGCCAGGGCGATGTCATCCTCCAGAAGACACCGATTGTCTTTGATGTCTCGGTCTGGGAGCTCTTCTGGTGGAGTAGCCAGGGTGCTTCCCTCAGTCTATTGGGGCCTGGGGACGAAAAATACCCAGAGGCCATAGCCAGGGAGATGGTGAGAAGTAAGATTAGTACCGTCCATTTCGTGCCCTCGATGTTAAATGCTTTCCTGGAGTACCTGGAGAATGGCGTCGATATTGAGCGTCTATCCTGTTTAAAACAGGTTTTTGCCAGCGGTGAGGCCCTGGCCGTACACCAGGTCGAGAGGTTTTACCGGTTGTTTCCCGGTGGAGTGGCTAAACGCTTGATAAACCTATATGGCCCCACCGAAGCCACCGTCGATGTCTCTTATTTTAATACCTCTCCGGACATGCGGTTATCCACTGTGCCCATCGGTAAGCCCATAGACAATATTCGCTTGTTGATCCTGGACGATGGTCTGAGAGTAAAACCCATCGGTATGCCGGGTGAGCTCCACATCGCCGGTGTCGGCCTGGCCAGGGGATATCTCAAACGGGAAGAGATGACCCGCGAAAAGTTCATTTCCAATCCCTTTGCCGATGGCCAGAAATTGTACAAGACCGGGGACCTGGCCCGTTGGCTCGACGATGGGAATATCGAGTTTATGGGCCGCATCGACCAGCAGGTGAAAATCCGGGGCTTTCGCATCGAGCTTGGCGAAATCGAGAACCAGGTTCTCCAATACGAAGATGTAAAAGGGGCGGTGGTTAGCGCCATTAATGCCCACGCCGGTACCGATGGCGACCGCTATTTGTGCGCCTATTTCAGCGCCGATAAAACCGTAGAGATATCGGGGATAAAGGATTACCTGTCCCGGAAACTCCCCGCTTATATGGTGCCCACCTATTTCGTGCAGGTAGAGGAGATTCCCCTCACCCCGACCGGCAAAGTGAATCGTAAGCTTTTGCCTGATCCCCGGAAGAGCGTTGGCGCCAATGTGGCCAATGAGATACGCACCGTTGAAGAACAGAAGATCATCGAAATCTGGGCAAATGTTTTGGGTCTGGACGCCCAGAACATCAGCATCGAAGCCGATTTCTTTAACCTGGGCGGTAATTCCCTGAACATCTTGAAGGTCAAAAACCAGATCCAGCATGTTCTCCAGCACGATATCCCCATCAGTTCGTTATTCCTCTACCCCCGGGTCAAAGACCTGGCGGCCAACATCTATGAACAGAGTGTGTTAAGTAAGCTCGAGTGCATTGTCAGGTTGAATAATGGACACAATGAACGGAATATATTTATCATCCATCCCCTGCACGGTATGGTCTACCAGTACAAAGAACTCGCCAAATTATTGGAAAAAGGCTTTAACGTCTATGGTATCCAGCACCGGGGCTTAACGAAAAAATCCGTCATGCCCGATGATATGGATGAGATGGTGGCCGATTACGTCCATCACATCCTCCAGGTTCAGAAAGAAGGCCCTTTCATCATTGTGGGTTACTGTTTCGGCGATGTGTTGGGTTATAGCATGGTCAAACTCCTGGAAGACTTCGGCCACCCAGTGGAGATGTTTTTCATGTGCGATGAATCGATGTTTGTCGAGAATTTTTTGATCAGGTATTGGCGCTTCCGGAAAAATACCGATACGCTGTTAAAACCGATCAAAGGATTGGCCAATCTTTTCCGAAAAGACGGCCGGAAGAGTTTCGTGGAGTTAGAATACGAAAGAAGGATCCAGGAGATCGATAAAAAACAATCCGGGGTCTCGGCAGAAGAGCTTGAGGTTTCCCCGGACGAAGTTGGACAGCAGCGGTTAAAAGTCAAATTGAACATCAGGAAAGTCGTCCGCAAACATTTCGATGGCCCCCAATTGGCAAGATTGACCGGTCTCATCCGGGCCCCCATCGTCAATATTAATGCCGTGGAGAGTACTTTTGATCCTTACTCCAAAGAGCTCCGGCGGATGACCTATGGGAGATACGCCATCGAAGATACGACCGGCGGCCATGAAACCATGTTTGAATCGCCCCATGTGGAAAAGGTCGCCGAGATCATGCGGAAGTACGTAAAACCTACCCCCAGTAAGGGATGAACATAATCGATACTAAAAAGGAGGCTTCATGAAGCAAAAACCCTTGTTTTACTTGAAAATTACATTTTTATGCTGGTTGTTGTTGGTCTTATCTCCCGGGTTACCTGCTTTAACCGCAGGAATCACCGGGACCGCCGCCGATAAAGATGAAACGGCGGCAGGTCCGGCAATGATAGAGAAAACGGTTAAAGACCTGATGGAGAAAGGGAATATTCCCGGTTTAGGCCTGGTGATCGTCAACGGTGATAACCCAGTGGTTGTCAAAGGTTTCGGTTATGCAGACCTGGAAAAACGGGCAGCGGTCACACCGGGAACCCTCTTCGAGTTGGCCTCGTGCAGTAAGGCCTTTACCGCCCTGGCTGCCCTGCAACTTGAAAGAAAAGGGTTGATTCATCTCGATGACCCGGTCTCAGAGTATCTTCCCTGGTTCTATGCCAGGTATAAGGGAAAAAAGGTCGTGCCGACACTCAGGCAGGTCCTGCACCAGACCAGCGGTATTCCCTTTAAGAGTATTTCGCTCATTCCCCAGGCAAACGATGCCGGCGCCCTGGAACGCAGCATCAGGAACCTGGTGGGCATCGAGCTAAGCAATCTCCCGGGCACGCAATTCGAATATGCCACCATCAATTACGATATCATCGGGTTGATCATCCAGCAGAAGGCCGGTATGACCTACGAAGATTACATAAAGCAGGCTATATTAACGCCCCTGGGTATGAAAAACACCCTGGTCGGATACGATAAGGAGAATCCCCCAGTTGAACTGGCCAGTGAGTACAAGATCTCTTTTTTCTCAGCCAGGAAATACGAATCGCCGTCCTTCCGCGGCAATAACCCGGCCGGTTATATTATGTCCAGCCCCGAAGATATGGCTATGTGGTTGAAACTCCACCTGGGTTTACTGGAGAGCGATCTGGCACCCCTGGCCGTGCAGACCCACCAGGGCGATATGAGTGTGCCTGTCAATCGGACCGATTTGTCCGTGTACGGCATGGGCTGGTTTGCCTATGTCAATGGCAGCGATTTCATCGATCATCCGGGCAATAACCCGGGATTCAGTGCTCATATCAGTCTCAATCCCAGGGAAAAACTGGGAGTGGCTGTGTTAGCCAATGTCAATACGCCTTATACCCGCTTTATCGCTTACAATGTGATGAACCTACTCCGGGGTAAGGGGTTACTGGAGGACAATGTCAAAGGCGACCAGGTCGATAAGTCGAGCACCATTTTATCTATCATCCTGGTCCTATTCCTGCTGGGCGCCCTGACCTTTTTTATTACCATTGTGATAGAGGCCATTAAAGGACACCGGCGGTTTGAAGCCCCGGCCCTGGCTAAGATCGGCAACTTCTTCTTAATCCTATTGATGTTTTTGCCTTTCGTATTGGGGGTGTATTTCATTCCCTATTCTGTGGCCAATGTTTCCATGAAAACCGCTCTCGTCTTTTCCCCCGGTAGTTTCCAGGCTGCCATTGTGCTCTTATGGCTCTCCCTGGCAGTAGGGTATTTTGGGATTATCTTTTCCAACCTATTGCCCCACCAGAACAAATACCGGCGGTCCACACCCCTGATCGTGATGCTGAGCGTGCTATCCGGTGGCGCCAATGCAGTCGTCATCTTCCTGGTGACCAATGCCATTTTTAGTAAGGTCGATCTCTTCTTCCAGTTGTACAATTTTGCCCTGGCATTCTTCATTTACATCTTTGGACGAAAGATACTCCAGACCAAATTGATCAAAATGACCTTCGATATCGTATACGATATGAGAATGAAGCTGATAGAGAAGATATTCTATACATCGTATCAACGGTTTGAAAAGATCGATCGCGGCAGGGTTTTTGCCACCCTGAACGACGATACCGGGCAGATCGGGAATTCGGCCAACATCTTCGTCAACCTCATCACCAGCATAATTACAGCCATCGGCGCTTTCATTTACCTGGCCACTATCGCTTTCTGGGCCACGGCCTTGACGCTCCTGGTCGTTGCTATAATAGCCACTCTCTATGCGGTCGTCAGCCGGAAAGCCAGGGCACACTTCGAGGCGGCCCGGGATACCCGGGATGTTTACATGCAGCTCTTGAACGGTTTAATCGACGGCTTTAAAGAGCTGAGTCTCCAGTACAATAAAAAGACAGAGTACCGGGATGAAGTGGCAGCAAGCAGTGATCAATTCCGTCAGAAGATTAGTTTTGCCCTCATTAAGTTTTTAAATGCCTTCCTGATCGGCGAATCATTGCTGATCGTAGTCTTGGGCATAGTCGGTTTTGGTATTACCAGGTTTTTCCCTGATATTACCACCCCAACGCTGATGAGTTTTATCATGGTTTTGTTGTACCTGATAGGACCGATCAATGCTATACTGAATGCCATACCGGCCATCGTCCAGTTAAAGGTAGCCTGGAACCGGGTGAAAAAATTCTTGAAAGAAATCCCGGCCAATGTCGATCCCCGGAGTATCGATGCCCTCGATCACAGTAAACCCGGGCCGATCGAGAGTATCCAGGCCAAATCCCTATTCTACGAATACGAGGCTGCCGGGGATGAAGCCGGATTTACCGTCGGGCCCCTCGATTTTGAGGCCCATAAAGGAGAAATTGTGTTCATCATCGGCGGTAATGGTAGCGGTAAGACCACCCTGGCCAAGTTATTGACCGGCCTTTATCTCCCCAATTCAGGTAAGGTCATGATCGACGGTAAAGAAGTATCTACTTACCAATTAGGGGAGTATTTCTCGGTAGTCTTCGGGAATTATCACCTGTTCCAGAAGATGTACAACGTCGATTTAAGCGGTCGGGAAAAAGAGGTATTGACCCATCTCAATGTACTTAAATTGGATACCAAGGTCATGTTGGAAGGAAATACCTTCAGTACCATCGATCTTTCGGGTGGGCAGAGGAAGCGGTTGGCTTTGCTGCAATGTTACCTGGAAGACCGCCCCATCTACCTTTTCGATGAAATCGCCGCCGATCAGGATCCCGAATTTCGGAAGTTTTTTTACCGGGACCTGCTTCCCAGGATGAAGGAGAAAGGTAAAGTAATCATCGCCATCACCCATGATGACCATTATTTCGATGTAGCCGATAAAATTGTGAGAATGGATATGGGGAAAATAGACATCCTTGAAGAAGATGGCAAAAAAATAAAAGTCACCCGTTAGCGGTGATCTAAGTAAATAAAAAATAAAATGTGAGGATATCATCTATGAGAATTCAAAAAAAACTCTCTTTATTGCTTTTAATTGTAATTGTGGGACTGGCTTTTATCCCACTGGCTTGGGCCGAAGAACAAATCGAGAAGATCTCCGGCAAGGTGCCTTTTAGGGTCCCGCGTACAGAATCGAAGATCGATGTGAACGGGGACATGGCGGAAGCAGCCTGGCAGGATGCTTTAAAAATGGAATTGAAGTATGAGGCTTTTCCAGGGGACGGAACACCGGCCCAAGTAAAGACCGAGGTGTTTCTCATTTCCGACGACAAGACTCTTTTTGTGGCCTTTCGGGCTTATGATCCCAATCCATCGGCTATCCGGGCCCACCTGGGAGATCACGACGAGCTTGGGCATGACGATTGGGTCGGCGTGGTTTTCGATACCTTCAACGATAGCCGCTTTGCTTTCGAATTCTTTTGTAACCCATTAGGCGTTCAAGGGGATATGATCGAGAGTATCCAGGGCGGCGGCGACCAATGGGATGGTATATGGAGCTCGTCCGGCCGGATCACCGCGGATGGCTATATCGTGGAAATGGGAATACCTTTCTCTACCCTCCGCTTCCAGAGAAAAGAAAGCGATCAAATCTGGGGATTTGATGCCGTGCGGTTATGGCCGCGTGAACACCGCTATCATATGAGTTTGCTCAAACGCGACCGGAATTATAACTGTTATCTCTGTCAGACCGAAAAACTGGTCGGTTTTTACGGTGCCAAACCCGGGAAAAACATCGAGTTCGATCCCACTCTCGCCGCTGTGCTTACCCAGGAGAGACCGATCTTCAGCGATGGAGAATTTACGGAAAAAGAAAAGAAAGTCGAGCCGGGAATTACCGCCAGGTGGGGATTTACCAACAACCTCACCCTTAGCGCCACTGTTAATCCCGATTTCTCAACCGTAGAGGCAGATGTGGCCCAATTGGATGTCAATACCCAGTTTGCCCTCTTTTACCCGGAAAAACGTCCCTTCTTCTTAGAAGGTTCTACCATGTTTAATTCTCTCTTTAACCTGATTCACACCCGCTCTCTCGTAGATCCGGATTGGGGAGTAAAGATGACCGGCAAAGAAGGTGGCAATGCTGTCGGGTTCTTTTCCGTGCAGGACAATATGCCCAATCTTATTATCCCGGGTAACCAACGATCAAGGACAACACAATTAGGTTTAACCACCCTGGGAAATGCCTTAAGGTATCGGCGAGATGTCGGAAGGGCTTCGACCATTGGCCTGGTCGTCACAGACCGTGAAGGCGATGACTATTTTAACCGCCTGGCCGGTCTGGATGGTGATTTTTCTTTGACACGCAAGGATAGGGTCCGGATTCAATTTATCGGTACTCAAACCGCTTACCCGGACGACATTGCCGCCAAATACAAACAACCTACCGATGATTTTGATGGTAGCGCCTTTAACCTTCATTATTACCACAACACCAGCACCTGGGATTGGTATGTTTCCTATCGGGATGTAGACTCCAATTTCCGGGCAGACCTCGGTTATATGCCCCAGGTTGGTTACCGGTTGATGGAAGGCGGATGGCAGCATACGTGGCAGAAACCGAAAGGCTCCTGGTTCACAAAATTCAACCTCGGTTCTAGTTATGAGCATGAGACCGATAATGATGGAAATTTGCTCTATAAAACCCTCACCATCTGGTTAAACTATAGCGGGCCCATGCTATCTGCTATAAACCTGGAGGGCTATTTGGGAAAGAAACATTACCTGGGGATCGAGTTTGATGACCGCCGTATCCTCCTGACGAGTTCCATTCGCCCATCCAATGTTTTCTCCTTTGCTTTGAACGGGATTTATGGCGATCAGATCGACTTCTCCAATGTACAGCCGGGGACCCGGTTGACATTGAATCCAGTCATCGAGTTTTCCCCGGGTTCCCACATGAGGCTCTTTATTGATCAACTGTTTGAGACACTCGATGTCAGTGGCGGAAGATTATATAAGGCGAGCCTTACCAATCTCAAGCTGATTTACCAGTTTAACCGCCGCACCTTCTTGAGGACCATCATCCAATACTCGGATACCAAATACACCCCCGCTCTTTATCCATTTCCAGTGAATATGCAGACCAGGGATTTGTTCACTCAAATCCTCTTCTCCTACAAGATCAATCCCCAGACCGTTCTCTTCCTCGGCTACTCGGATACCTATGACGGCAACCAGGATATAAACCTGCTCCAGAACACCTGGACCGTATTCCTGAAACTCGGCTACGCTTTGGTTTTGTAGAGGTAGGGTTTTTTCTTTTTTTTAGGGAGGTACAATTGGAATTGTGCCTCCGCTTTTTCTTTTTTTAAAATTCCAGGGTACTCAGTCTGAAGTGACAATGACATAGGTATGAGGAAGGGTATGAGCCCCATGCGAGATTATAATGAACGGGTACTATACATTGAAGCCAACCAGAGAATCAAAGAGAAAGAGTACTGGTTAAGACAAATGGCCGGGAAACTGGCCAAAAACAGTTTCCCTTTTGATAAACGCCCGGTTCCAGGACCCGGCAAGAGAGATTTTGTCGATTACACATTCTTGGACCAGGAGTTTGCCCCCCTGTGGCGCCTGGCCAATGCGTCGGAGTACGCCCTGCATGTGATACTCCTGGCCGGGATGGCCGCCTTCATCTATCGCAGCACCGGCGACACCGATATCGTTATCGCCACCCCCATATTCAAACAAGAATTTAGGCGGGATTTTATCAACAGGGTACTGCCCATTCGCATCAAGATAACAGAGGACAGCACTTTCCGGGAACTCCTGGTTTCGATGCGACAGGTAATCAAGGAAGCAGAGGCGCACCAGAATTACCCCCTGGGCGTGTTGATCGATCAACTCGGCCTTTCAAAGACCGGTCTATTCGATGTCGCCCTGGTGCTGGAGAATATCCATGACCGGCATTACCTCGAAGGATTTAATTTTGGAATGATCTGGGTCTTTCGCCGGGGTGATAGCCTGAGCTGCCGCCTGGAATACGATGTCTCAGGCTATAAACCCGGAACGGTAAAAAGGCTCCAGGGGCATTTCGCGAGATTTATCGGCGCTGCTTGCCGGGATGTAGACAGCCGAATCGACTTCATCGATATGTTGGACCCGGCCCAACAGGAACAGATTCTCTCCCAGTTTAACGCCAAAACCGGTGAATTTCCCGGCAATAAGACACTGGTCGAGCTTTTTTATGAGCAGGTGATAAAAACGCCCGATCGGATAGCGATTGTTGGGACGAATAATTATTCGCCCCTACATGGTTCTGTGAGTTATAAAGAGCTCGACCGGAATGCCTCGTCCCTGGCTGGGGATTTAATCGAAAAGGGGGTTATGTCGAATAGCATTGTTGCCCTCCAGGTGGAGCGGTCGATCGGGATGATTGTCGCCATTTTAGGTATCTTGAAAGCCGGCGGGGCTTACCTGCCGATCGATCCCGAGGCGCCGGAGGAGCGGGTCGATTATATGCTGGCGGATTCCGGGGCCGAGATTGTTATTGGCCCGCAGGCTGTAGGGGCGAACTGCTGTTCGCCCATTCAGGATATCGGTGCGGAATGCAAGGGCGAACGGCAGTTCGCCCCTACCGACCTCGCCTACATCATCTACACCTCCGGATCGACCGGCCGGCCCAAGGGCGTGATGATCGGCCATCACAACCTCTGCCCGCTGCTCCATTGGGGCTATGAGCACCTGGCCCTAACCCCGGACGACCGCACCATCCAGAACCTATCTTACTTCTTCGACTGGTCGGCCTGGGAAATATTTATCACCCTCACCTCCGGCGCCAGCCTGCATTTGATTAACCGGGATATTCTCTTAAACCCACGCGCCATGGTGCAATTCATTCAGGAACGTGGGATTACTGTTCTCCATTGCACGCCCAGCCAGTTCCAGTACCTGCTCAGTGAGAATTTGAGCTTTGACAGCCTGGGGCACCTGTGTCTGGGGGCCGAGAAGCTCGATGACGATTTACTGAAACGAAGCCTGGCCGCGGTTAAACCCGATTGCCGGGTCTATAACATGTACGGCCCGACCGAGGCCACCATCATGGCCGCGGTGCTGGAGATCGATAAGCAGGGGCTTGCGGATTATAGCAACCTGACCAGTGTGCCGATCGGCCGTTTTATCGGCAATACCGAGTTATGGGTGCTGGACCGGTATTCGCACCTCTGCCCGGTACGGGTGGCCGGGGAGCTTTACATCGGTGGCGCTGGCCTGGCCCGCGGCTACCTGAATAACCCGGAGTTGACCGCGGAGCGGTTTGTGTTCTCACCACTTACCACTCACCCCTCACCACTCACCAATCACCTCTACCGCACCGGCGACCTGTGCCGCTGGCTGGATGACGGCAATATCGAATTTTTGGGACGCATCGATTTCCAGGTCAAGATCCGGGGCTTTCGCATCGAACTCGGCGAGATCGAGACGCAATTGCGCAAACACCCGGTAGTCAAAGAGACGGTGGTACTGGCCCGGGATGGCGATAATAGCGAAAAATACCTCTGCGCCTACCTGGTGACCAGGGCCGGTAAGCCTTTGGAGACCCAGGCCTTACGGGAATTTCTTTCCCGCACCCTGCCCGCATACATGATCCCGGCCCATTTTGTCTTCCTGGCGCAAATGCCGCTCAATGCCAACGGCAAGATCGATCGCCAGGCATTGCCGAAACCCGGGGTAACAGCGGCCAGACCGTACACCCCCCCTGGGGACGACATAGAGGCCAGGCTCGTAGAAACCTGGATGCACGTATTGAACCTGGCCGACAAAGAAGGGGAACCCCCATTAATCGGCATCGATGATCATTTCTTCGAGATCGGCGGCCATTCGCTCAATGCCACCCAAATGATCCACCAGATCCATCAAGAATTCGCCGTCGATATCCCCTTGAAAAAAGTTTTCTCCCATCCCACCATCAAGCAAATAGCGCAAATGATTCGGCAGACAGCCAAAACCACCTATGCCCCTATCCCGGCCCGAGAAGAATGTGAATACTATGATCTATCCTATGCCCAGCGCCGCCTCTGGGTGCTCTGCCAGTTCGAGGAGGATTCCACCGCCTACAACATGCCCGGTGCCCTGACGCTTAACGGGACATTCGATGTGGGAATTTTCAGGCAAGCCATCCAATCTTTGATCGACCGGCACGAGAGTCTACGGACCATATTTGTCATTGTAGACGGTATCCCCCGGCAGAGGATCGTAAAGGATATCCCGTTCAGCATGGAAGAGACCGATTTACATAGCCTGGACGAGCGGCAAAAAGAAGAGCAGGTCCGTTCCATATTTCTGCAGGTGGCTGATCGACCATTTGACCTGGAACACGGTCCGCTCCTGGCTGCCAGGTTGATCCGCCTGGATGAGGAAAAATACCTGTTAATCTGGAATACCCATCACATCATCAGCGACGGCTGGTCGCAAGGCGTTATTACCAACGATATCATCCGTTTCTACAATGCCTTTCAGCGGGGTGACGATAACCCCCTACCGGCTTTGAAAATCCAGTACAAAGATTACACCCTCTGGTACAACCACCTGATTCTCAACCATCAATTTTCCACTGAACAGCACTATTGGCTGGATAAATTTAAAGACAAGCCCACCGGTATCGATTTGCCCCTCGATTTTCCCAGGCAGAGCATCCAGACATTTAACGGTAGCCGGGTCCATTTTGTTGTAGACAGTGAACAGGCAAGTATCTTACGTGAGCTCACCCTCCAGCTTGATGCCACGCTTTTCATGGGTTTGTTGACGCTACTCTCTACTTTCCTTTACCGCACCAGCGGCCAGCGGGACATTATCCTCGGCGCACCCATAGCCAACCGCAAGCAGGTGGAGCTTCAATCCCTGGTCGGTTTCTTTGTCAACACCCTGGTCTACCGCATCCCGGTCGATCCGCAGAAGTCCTTCCTCGGGCAATTGACCGAGGTCAAAGAAGAAGCATTGCGCTGTTACGAGTACCAGGATTACCCCTTTGACCTGCTGGTGGAAGAACTGGGCCTGGAGAGGGATTTGAGCCAATCGCCGCTATTCAACGTCATGATCGCCTACAACAACACCGATACCAGGGATGAATCCCTGGCCATGACCGGAGTAACGCTCTCCCCCTATCCTTACGCAGACGATTTTAACATGAGCAAGTTCGATCTCATTTTTTTCATGGACGAGCAGAAAGATGAAGTCTATATCCGGGTCGAGTACAATAGCGATTTATTCCTCAGATCCAGGATCGAGCGCCTCGTCGCTCAATTTAGACAATTCATCCTGGAGTCACTGAGAAACTACCGGACACCGATCGGGTTATTAACAACCATTACCGATCGTGAGTACCGGCAGGTGGTGCATGAGTTTAACGATCACCCGGTCGATTTTCCGCCGGTAACCATTCAGGAGATGTTCGAGGCCCAGGTCGAGCGCACACCTGATCAGATAGCCGTGATTGGAAACACACTCCCCGGCATTACCTACCGGGAATTGAACGGGCGGGCCAACCGCCTGGCCCATTACCTGCGCCGGGACCACAATACCCGGGGAAACGACATCATCGGTGTGTCCATGGACCGCTCCATCGACATGATCGTGGTTCTTCTCGGTATCGTCAAGTCGGGTGCCGCTTACCTGGCCGTTGACCCGACCTACCCGCAAGAACGGGTACTCCATGTCTTGCAGGACAGCCAAATCGCCCTGCTCATCATCGATAAGATGAGACCGGCGTTATTCAGCGGCTATTCGGGCACGGTCATCGATATCCATGACCGGGCAGCCGCTATTGCCGGGCAGCCGGAAGATAATCCCCCTGCGCTCAACCAGCCGACGGACATTCTCTATGTCAACTACACCTCCGGTTCCACCGGCACGCCCAATGGGGCGATGCTGTCGCACGACTGCCTGACCAACCTGATCCAGTGGCAGAATGAAAAGAGCGGCGTCGATTGCTCGCGCAAAGTGCTCCAGTTTACCTCCATCAATTTTTGCGTCTCCTTCCAGGAGATCATGGGCACCCTGACCAGCGGCGGGGAGCTTCACCTGATCGGCGAAATCGAGCGCCAGGAGACCGATTATTTGCTGGACTTTTTGGCTGCCCACGCCATCGAGGTGTTGTTTTTGCCGTTTTCCTATTTGAACTTCCTCTTCAATGAGACGAGCCGCTGGGACAAAGATTTCCAGCACCATTTGCAGCACATCGTCACGGCCGGCGAGCAGTTAAAGGTGACCGCCGGTCTAAAGCGGTTTTTGGACAAGAACCCGCACATCAAATTGCACAACCATTATGGTTCCACGGAGATGCACGTGGTCACGAGTTACACGCTCGATGCCGCGACTGCCGCAAAGACGCCCATACCGCCGGCCGGCAAGCCGGTCAGCAATGTGCGGATATTCATATTGGATGAGAATTTGCAGGTAGTGCCTGTGGGTGTGTGGGGGGAGTTGTGCGTCGAGGGGCGGGAGGAGATAGCCGGATACATCAACAACCGGGAGTTAACGGAGAAAAAGTTGATCCGCCAGGAGTCTCTCTCGGGCAAGCGGTTGTACCGGAGCGGGGATATCGGCCGGTGGTTGCCGGATGGCAACATCGAGCTTCGCGGTCGCAAAGATTTCATGGTCAAGGTCAGGGGCTTTCGCGTCGAATTGGGTGAGATCGAGAGCCGGGTGTTGGGCGTCAAGGGGGTGCGGGAATGCGTGGTGGTGGTCAAGGAGGATGGCAAAGGTGTCAAGACCCTGGTGGCCTACGTGTCGCTGGATGGGGTGGAAGTGGCTGAGGTGAGGCGGGCAATCAGCGGGGTATTGCCGCAGTACATGGTGCCGCGGTTCGTGGTGGTGGGTGGCTTACCGTTGATGCCGAACGGCAAGGTCGATCGCCAGGCCCTATCCGGGATGCGGTTGGAATTGGAGACCCTGGCCTACATTGCCCCTGAAGATGAATTCGAGTGGGGGCTGGCCGAAATATGGGCGGAAATCCTAAATTTAGATAAAGATAAAATAAGTACCAACCGGGAATTTTTTGAAATCGGTGGTCACTCCTTGAAAGCCACCCAGATGATTGTGCAGATTCATAAACGGTTCGGAGTAGAAATCCCATTGATCGACATACTCAGGACATCTCCCACCATCAAGGATATTGCCTCATCTCTCCGGGTCATCCAGATGTTGGGAAAGCAGCCGGACGAAGAAAAACCGGTCGCACAAGAAATTTTCATTTAACCAGGCAGCGGGGGGATCCGCATCACTACGCTTTTTTGATCGATCGTCGGACGAATCGATATCGGGAATATGAAGCGCATCGGGTACATCCAGGCTGGAGTTTATCGATTTTTCCAGGTCATAACGAATTTAAAAAAAACCTATCGAGAGGTTAATAGATGAGCGGCATTCAGCATTTAAAAAAGAGGAACATTGGGGGTATGTTGGGTCTGTCCCCCATGCAGGCGGCCATGCTTTTTCATTACCTGGCCGTCCCCGGTAGTGATCTGCACGTCGAGCAGGTATGTTTGATCTTGATGGGTGCTCTGGATGAGAACCTTTTCAAGCGCGCCTGGGACAAGGTTGTACAGGCAAACGAGGCCCTGCGCACCGTGTTTCGCTGGGAAGGCATCAAACAGCCGGTGCAGATTGTTTTAAATGAGCAGCAGCCGGAGGTGCGTTTCCTGGATTTTGCCGCTAGATCCGAAAATCGGGAAGCAGTCCTGGACGCAGTAGAGAGGCTCAAAGTCACGGACAGGCAGGAGAAGTTCGACTTAACGAAAACACCTTTCCGGGTCAGCCTGGCCAGGCTGGGGAAAGGACAGGTAGCCATGCTGATCAGCTACCACCACATCCTGATGGATGGCTGGAGCCTGGGCATTGTGCTCAAGGAGTTTTTCTTTTGCTATGGCGAGCTGCGGCAGGCAAAGGAACCGCTAATACCAGGGAAAGCCAGTTATAAGGATTACCTCGATTTTTTGGCCAGGCAGGGGCGGTTGCGGGTAGAGTCAGAACCGGTCGAAACGGTGGGCCGGGCGCAGGTGGTCGGCCGCCATTCGGTCTCCATGGGGGCCTTCGGTCGTTTCCAGGCTTCCCGGCCACAAAAATTCGGGAAAAAGCTGGAAGATTTCTGCCGGGCGACCGGTGTCACCCAGGCGGCGCTGCTGTATACGGCCTGGGCAATCGTGCTCATGGGCTATAACCGCGCCAGGGAAGCTGTTTTTGCTGTCACTGTTTCCGGTCGCCAGGCAAAGGTCAAAGGCATAGAAGAGATGGTCGGACTTTTGATCGACACATTGCCGCTCCCGGTCAGGCCAAATGCCGGCCAGGCGTTTTTCGACCTGGTTTTGCAGGTCAATGCGCTGCTGCCCGGCTGGGAAGAGAGGGCCCCAAGTTCCCAGGAGAAGTCCCTCTTCGATTCGCTCTTTATCCTGGAAAACTACCCGTTAAAGGGGGTATTGGCACCGGGAGAGGTGGATTTATCGATAGAATCGGTTTGGTTCTCCATCTTGAGCGCCTATGAGATAACGGTCATGATCACCCTGTTTGAAGGCGTCGGACTCCACCTGGTTTATGATCTGGGGCGGTGGAGTGCGGAAATGGCTGCCGACCTGGGTGAGGGTTTCCTGGCCGTGGTGGAAGCGATCATGGCCCAGCCGGGAAGAGAGGTGGCGGAGTCGGTTGGAGAGATGGAGACGCGGTTTGCGGGGGGGCGGGCGCAGTTGCTGGTGTGCCCGGAGGAAATAGCTGCCGGGTCAGGGCCGGGAAGGGCTGGTTATCCGCAGCCACGGGATGAGATCGAAGAGAAGCTGCATGGGTTATGGGCCGAAGTGCTGCACCTGGAAAAGGGGCAGATCGGCATCGACGACGATTTTTTTGCTTTCAAGGGTCATTCGTTGCGGGCGTCCATGCTGGCTGTCCGGGTTCACCGTACTTTTGGAGTTAAGGTCCCGGTGACGGAGGTATTCCGCCGGCCGACCATCCGGTCATTGGCCGAAATGATACGGGGTGCGTCCAGGGAGGCATTTCCCGGTATAGAGGCGGTAGAGAAGCGGGAGTATTACCCGGTATCTTCGGTGCAGAGGCGGTTTTACGGTTTGCAGCAGTTGGACGAGTCGAGCACGGCCTACAATGTCATTTTGGTCATGGTCATCGAGGGGAAGATCGATCGGTCTCGGTTCGGGCGTGCGTTCCAGGGATTAGTGGACAGGCACGAGAGCCTGAGAACCTCATTTGAGGTGAAGGCCGGTGAGCCGGTGCAGCGGGTGCATGAGCAGTTGGGCTTTGAGCTAGAAGTATTTAGAGCTGATGGACGGGGTGGACATAGTGGACAGGCAGAAGAGGGTCCCGAGCGAGGCGCAGCAGCAATCCCCGGAACGGGCATGCTGAACCGAATTGCGGAAAGCCCGCAATTCGTGAAGCCGCAGGCAAAACTGAGCACAGTTTTGGCCGGTAGTGAAGGGGATTGCTGCGAGAGCCTCGCCCCCGACCGGCAATTGGCTATCATCCAGGATTTTATCCGGCCCTTTGATCTAAGCCGGGCTCCCCTCCTGCGCGTGGCTCTGGTCAGCCTGGCAAAAGAAGAGTACCTGTGGCTGGTCGATATGCACCACATCATCACAGACGGCATATCTGCCGCCCTGCTGAGCAAAGATTTTATCCGCTTGTACCAGGGAGAAAAATTGGACCCGGTCAAGATCCAATACAAAGATTTTTCCTGGTTCCAACACCGGGCCATCGAAACGGGGAAGTTTTTCGGGGAACGGGAGTTCTGGTTGACCGAGCTTTCCGGTGAACTGCCGGTGTTAAACCTGTTAACCGATTTTCCCCGGCCGGCAGTGCAGAGCTTTGCCGGTGATCGACTGCTTCTCGAGATCGATGAAGCCATGACCGGCCGGCTGGCCGGGCAGTTGGCAAAAACCAGGACCACGCTGTTTATGTTCCTGCTGGCTGCCCTGAATGGGGTGTTCTTCCGCTTCACCGGCCAGGAGGATATCATTATCGGCACTACTATTGCCGGACGTGGGCAGGCAGATATGGAGGGCACGGTCGGTCTCTTTATCGAGACCCTGGCGCTGCGCAATTTCCCGGCAGCCGACCGCACCTGGGCTGAATTTTTGGCTGAGGTGCGGCAGCGAGTGCTTTCTACCTTTGCCCATCAGTCATACCCATTCCGGGAACTGGTGCGCGACCTGGGACTGGAAGGGGAGAAGAGCAAAAACCCACTGTTTAATGTCATGTTGATTGTGCAGAATGTGGACATGGAAAAAATCTCTATCCAGGATTTGACCTTTACCCCGTACAATTTTCGGCCCAAAGCAGCCAAGGTCGATTTGACCATCGAGGTGTTCGAGGAAGGGGAGAAGGTGGCAGTGGAGTTCGAGTATTGCACCGATTTGTTTAAGCGAGAGACCATCAGGAGGCTGGCCGGATGCCTGATCGAGGTACTGGACCAGGTGCTGGTGGATGAAACGCTTCTTTTAAAGGACATCCGCCTCCTCAGCCCGGGAGAGGAGCGGGTGCTAATGGAGGTGTCCAGTCGTTCCGATTGGCAGGCTACCGGGGACCAGCCGCCCCTGGAACAGGTGCAGGCATTGTTTAAGGCCCAGGCAGAGAGCAGCCCAGGGCAAACGGCCCTGGTCATGGCCGGGAAACATCTCACTTATCAGGAATTATCTCAGCGGGCTCAGCGATTGGCCGAGCTGATCAGGAGGATTTGAAATATGATCGAGAACCAGGAATATGTTATCGACAGAGCGAAATTGTCTGATGTTACCGGTCTTTCGGAAATTTTGCACGAGAAAGGCCAGGGGAAAATTCTTCGCTGGTACATTTCGCGGGTCACCGGCCAGGCTATCCATGTCGAGGCGACCGAGTGGAGCGGTCCATTACCGGCCCTGCCGCCAGTCTCCAGCCGGCCGGTCTTCCCGGGCAAGAGCGTGGTGATTAGCGTTATTCCCACCGGTATCGGCTGCGAGGTCGGCGGTTATGCGGCCGATGCAGCGCCGGCCACATCGCTACTGGCCTCGTGCAGCGATTATTTAATCACCAATCCCAATGCCGTCAATGCCTCGAATTTTATCTCCTTAAAGGACAATGTCCTGTACACCGAGGGCCTTATCATCGATCTATTCAGCCAGGGGGCGCTCGACCTTTATATTACCCCGAAAAACCGGGTCGGCCTGGTCATCGAGAAGACGGGCCCGGAGAACCTGGAGGTGGTCTTTAACATCGTCAATGCGGTGCGGGCCGTACATGGAGTAGACATAGTCGATTGGGTAATCACCGATGAGGCGATCGGCGGTCGGTGCGTGCAGGAGAAGTCCGGCGCTTATGTCGGCGAGATCGAGAACCCCGGGACATTATTTTCGGCCTGCGATTACCTGGTCAAGAGGGGTGCCAATGCGGTGGCGATAACCTCGAATATCCGGGAATTGCCGCTGGATAATTATGCGTTGCACTTTGCCGGCAAGCACCCCAACCCGGTAGGCGGTGCAGAGGCGGTGATCTCCCATTTGGTTGGGCGGAAATACGGTCTACCGGCGGCCCATGCGCCGATGATCAACACCCGGCAGATGGAATTGGCTGATCCGGTGGTCGATGCGCGTGGTGCCGGGGAGTATGCATCGGTTAGCGGCCTGGCCTGTGTGCTGGTTGGTCTGGCCCGGTCGCCGCAGTTTTCGCTTGAGAACCGGTATAGCATCGTCGATGCCGTCAATATCCGCAACTTAATTGCGGTGGTGGCCCCGGCTGCGGCATTGGGCGGGATACCCATGCTCTGTGCGGAGCGTTTCGGCATACCCATTGTGGCGGTGAAAGAAAACGGCACGATTCTCCAGGTCAGGGCTGGAGACCTGGGTTTGAAGAATGTGATCGAGGTGGGCAATTATGCGGAGGCAGCCGGTGTCATCCAGGCGTTGCGGCAGGGGATTGCCATAGAAAGCCTGTACCGGCCGTTTGTCACCCTGCGCCCGGGACTGGAGAAGCGTGCGGGGGCTGGCTGGAGGTAAATATGCAGCGTGGTTATGTGGGCATCATGGCAGACGCGACGCCGGAGTTGGTGATCGGTCTTTTGGGTATTTTGGAATCGGGTAATGCTTTTGTGCCGGTTAATCCGCGGTTTCCGACCGAGCGGGTGCAGGTGATGATCGAAGACCTGGGCATTAAGGTACTTCTGACCGACCGGGCCAATTATCAGAAGGCGCGGCAGGTGGAGGCGCAGACGCCCAGGCTGAAGAAAGTGATCTGTATCGATGAGGCCATTGATTTGGCGGCTGATTCACCGGGTTATGCAGATTCTGAAAAGGAAGATATAGGATGTAGGGGCGAATTGCCATTCGCCCCTACGGACCTCGCCTATGTGATCTACACCTCCGGCTCAACCGGCAATCCCAAGGGGGTGCCCATCAGCCATGAGAACCTGTTTCCTTTGCTCTATTGGGCCCGGGATTACTTCCCCTTAAACGTGGGAGTCCGGGTGCTGCAAAATCTCTCTTATACGTTTGATTTTGGGGTATTCGAGATCCTGACCACCCTGTTTTTTGGCGGTGTTGTCTACCAGGTTGAGCAGCAGGATGTGGGGGATTTTACCCGGTTTGCCGATTTGATCGACAAATATGCGATCGATACCCTGCACACCACGCCGGCTTTCTGTGCCGGATTGGCGGCTATGGGCCGGGAGTTGCCGACCTTAAAGACCCTGCACCTGGGCGGTGAGCGGTTATCTGCCTGGTTGGTCAAAGACATGGCGCGGTTGCTGCCTGATGATTGCCGGATTCATAATGGCTATGGGCCGACGGAGACGAGCATCAATTCATCTATTTTCTCCCTGGGAAGAGGGCAGGTAGAGGCATTGGGCGATGAGGAGACGATCCCGATCGGCCGGCCTTCGGCCTTTAACCGGCTCTATATTTTGGATCGGTGGGGGAATGTGCAGCCGCGGGGGGTGGCCGGCGAGCTGTGTATCGGTGGCCCCGGGCTTTCCCGCGGCTACCTGAATAACCCGGAACTAACGGCAGAGAAGTTTGTGTTCTCACCACTCACCACTCACCACTCACCACTCACCAATCACCAATCACCAATCACCAATCGACTCTATCGCACCGGGGATTTGTGCCGCTGGCTGGATGACGGCAATATCGAATTTTTGGGCCGCATCGATTTCCAGGTCAAGATCCGGGGCTTTCGCATCGAGCTTCACGAGATCGAAAACTGCCTGCTCTCCCACCCAGCCATCGAGGCAGCAGCAGTGACCGTGTGGCCGGAGGATGGCCGGAACACCTTGTGCGTCCACTTTGTCGGCCGCAGCCAAAAACCGGGTCAAGAACCCTCCTTGCACGATGTGCGCTCATTCTTGGCGCGGAAATTACCCGATTACATGATCCCGGCCTACTTTGTTAGGCTCGATTCCCTGCCCCTCAACCCCAGCGGCAAGGTGGATCGGAAAGCCCTGCAAAGACCGGCCAAAGAGGCCCTGGTCAACGTCGCCGGTTATGTACCCCCGGCCAACGAAACGGAAGAGCGGCTGCTCAAAATTTGGCAGGACATTTTGGGTATTGGGCAGATAGGCGTAGAAGACGATTTCTTCGAGCTGGGCGGTGATTCTATCCTGGCCGGCCGGTGCATTGCCCAGGTCAGGGAAGAACTGCGATTGGATATCTCATTAAGGAAGATGTTTGAGCTGCCGACCATCCGCGGCCTGGCCAGGGAAGCGGCTCCCAGGGAAAGGGCCGGTCTGATCATTCCCCGCGCTCCCCGGGACAGCGATATTCCCCTCTCCTTTCCCCAGGAGCGTCTCTGGTTTTTGCATAACCTGGATAAATCCAACATGGCCTATTTTGTGCCGCGGGCCATCCGCATTCGTGGAAAACTCGATGTCACCCTGCTAGGGCGAACCTTTAGCGAGATCATCTGCCGCCACGAAATCCTGCGCACTGTGTTTCCTACCCGTCAGGGCCGGCCGGTGCAGAAAATTCTGCCGCCATTTCCTGTTCGTATCCCGGTGATCGACCTAAACGATGTCGAAGGTCAGGCCCAGTCCGAGATGGTATCGGCCTGGATATTGGCGGAGGGGCAGCGGTGTTTCGACCTGGAGAAAGGGCCGTTGATCCGGGTCAACCTGCTGGTACTGGGGCCAGGGGAGCACATCCTGGTATTGACCGAACACCACCTGGTGCATGACGGCTGGACACAGGAAGTGCTGTTAAAGGAGTTTATCGCTATTTTCACCGCCTTTTATGAAGGGCGGCCCTGCCCATTGCCGGACCTGCCGATCCAGTACGCCGATTTTGCCGTGTGGCAACGGAACCTAATGCAGGGCGAGACACTGGCCTTTCACCTGGACTACTGGAAGAAGAAGCTGGCCGGTTTGCCGCCGATGTTGGACCTGCCCATCGATTTTCCCAGGCCAGCCATGATAAGCGGTCGAGGGGAGATGAAGAACCTGGTTGTCTCGCCGGAACTTACGGCAGACTTGAAGAAATTCAGCCGCCAAGAGGGTGTTACCCTATTTATGACCATGCTGGCCGCCTTTAAAGTGTTATTGTTTCGCACCACCGGGGTTGGAGACATCTGCATCGGCATCGGCATAGCCAACCGGCGTTTAAAAGAACTGGAGGGCATGCTGGGCATGATCATCAACACCCTGGCTTTGCGCACGCAGCTTGACGGGAACCTCTCTTTCCGGGAGAGCCTGCACCGGGTCAAGTCGACCTGCCTGGAAGCCTATGAGCATGAGGATACGCCGTTTGAGAAGGTGGTGGAGGCGTTGCGGCCGGAGCGGAGCCTCAGTTTTAACCCGGTATTCCAGGTTTTATACACATTCATGGATGTGCCGACCGGCGATATGCGGCTGCCCGACCTGGAACTGAACCTGGAAAGCTCCCACAACCGGTCGGCCAAATTCGATTTCAACCTGGTGGTGGTGCCGCCACCGGAGACAACAGAGGCAGGGGGCGAGATGCTGGTGGAATGGGAATACAGTTCAGACCTATTTTTTGAATCTACGATCGACCGGCTGCTCGACTTGTACCGCGGATTGTTAGAGGAAATCATCTCCAGGCCGGATGATAGCATTTCCGATCTGTCACTGGCCGGGAATAGGGAACAAGGGGGGGGGGAGAACCAGGCCACAGGTATCCGGATGCAGTTTGATTTCCAGGAGAATTAGATGGCAGACCTTGATCGAAACCTACGTTTGACCGGCAAGCGCCTGGTCAAGCAGAAGGCGTATTGGCAGTACAAGATGGCGGATGAGATCGTGCCGTCGCTGATCATTCCCGGCCCTGTGGTAAAGGTCTCTGGTCGCCCTGAAAGCAGGCAGGAGCAGGTGGAAATCCCGGTTTCCGCGCAGATTGCCGAGCGCCTCTTGAAGATGGGCCGGGGGTCGGAGATAGCCGTGTATGCGGTGCTGGTAGCTGCCTTAAAAGCGTTGATCTACCACTATTCCGGTAGCGAAGACAGCATTGTCCTGGCCCCGGTTTATCAGCCGGGTGTCAGTCCCGATACCTTCAACCGGGTGGTGGTGGTGCGGGACAGGATCGTTCCCGCTATGCCCTTTAAGGAACTGCTGGTGAACGTGGGCCGCACGCTGCAAGAGGCTTACGAGAACCAAGATTTCCCGCTTGCGGATGTGCCGGAGTTAAAAAGTTTTTACCTGGGCCGGGACAAGGGTTGGATTATAAGCGATACGGCCTGTGTGCTGGAAAACATCCATGATAATGCGGCGCTTGCCGGGTTATCTGCCCAGGCGGTCTTTGTCTTTTGCCTGGCCGGTTCACATGTGCAGGGTAAGATCGCTTTTGATGCGGCCCTTTATGAGAGATTTTATATCGAACGATTGGCCGGTCATTTTGTCATTTTGCTGGACCAGGCATTGGCCGATGTGCAGACCCCGGTTTGCGGATTGCCGGTGTTATCCGGGTTGGAGAGGGCCGAGATGCTGGAGTCTTTTTGCGCCGGCGAGAAAGAGGCTGTACCTGGGGCCACGATTGTGGATCTGTTTTTGGATCAAGTGGAAAAGACGCCCGATCGGATAGCCCTGTCCGGTGAGACTGTTGGGGCGAATGGCCATTCGCCCCTACACTGTTCTGTGAGCTATAAAGAACTTGACAGGCGGGCAACGGATGTGGCCGGGGAGTTGCGGGCCCAGGGAATAGGGCCGGGGAGTGTGGTGGCTCTCCTGACCGGTCGCACGGTGGAGATGATTGTCGGCCTGTTGGGTATATTGAAGGCCGGGGCCGCTTACCTGCCGATAGACCCATCGTATCCCCAGGAGCGGATCGATTATATGCTGGCGGACTCCGGGGTCGAGATTGTGATTGGCTCGCAGGCTGTAGGGGCGAACTGCTGTTCGCCCATTCAGGATATCGGTGCGGAATGCAAGGGCGAACGGCAGTTCGCCCCTACGGATCTGGCTTATGTCATCTACACCTCGGGGTCTACGGGGCGGCCCAAAGGCGTCATGATCCAGCACCAGGCGGTGGTCAATTTCATAAGCGGCATCAGGCGTATCATCCCGTTTAGTGAAAACAATGTGCTGCTCTCCCTGACCACGGTTTCATTCGATATTTTCGGCCTGGAGATATACTTGCCCCTGACCGGGGGTGCCCGGGTGGTGCTTGGCAGTGAAGCCGAGCAATTGGATGGCTTCCTGGCTATGCGGCGCCTGGAGGAGGAGCAGGTGACCATTTTCCAGGTTACACCGTCCCGTCTATCCGCATTGTTGGCAAATCCTGAGGGGGGCAGGGTGTTGAAAAGACTGACTTATCTGCTGGTCGGCGGGGAGGCATTTGACCGGGCGCTTTTGGATGAGGTCAGGCCGGTATTAGGCGGGAGGATTTTCAATATGTATGGTCCGACGGAGACGACGATCTGGTCAACGGTCAAGGAATTGACCGGCAATGGACGGTTGACCATTGGCCGGCCGCTCGTCAACACGGGTATCTATATTTTAAACCGGGGGAATAATCTCCAGCCTATCGGTGTGCCGGGCGAGTTGTGTATCGGCGGCAATGGCCTGGCGCGGGGTTACCTGAATAACCCGGAACTGACCGCGGAAAAATTTGTGGGGGGGTTATACAAGACCGGGGATTTGGCCCGCTGGCTGCCGGACGGCGATATCGAATTCTTGGGCCGGCTCGATGCCCAGGTCAAGATTCGGGGGTTTCGCATCGAGCTTCACGAGATCGAGATAAAATTGCGGAAACATCCGGCCATCGAGGAAGCGGTGGTCATCAGCCGGGAAGTTGGTGCAGCGGAAAAATACCTATGCGCTTACCTGAGGCTCAAACAGGTAAAACCTGGACAGGGGGTGGGAGCGGCTGAACTGCGGGAATTTTTATCCCGCTCTTTGCCCGATTACATGATCCCGGCCTACTTCGTTTTCCTCGCACAATTTCCCCTGACCCCGAACGGCAAGCTGGATAAGCGGGCCTTGCCAGACCCGCGGGAGTTTACTGCCTCGTGTGCATTGGACCGGCCCAGAAATGAAACCGAAGAGCAGTTGGCGCGGGTCTGGGCCGAAGTGCTCGACCTTCACCCTGACCGCATCGGCATCGACCAGAATTTCTTCGAGCTCGGCGGCCACTCATTGAATGCCGGTAATATGATTTACCTTATCCAAAAAAAATTCGCTGTCGATATCCCTTTGGTAAAAATTTTTTCCCATCCTACCATCAGGGGGCTGGCTCAATTGCTGGGCACCCAGACAGAATCGAGATTTATGGAAATTATGCCTGTAGAAAAACGGGATTACTACGAGATGTCCTATGCGCAGCGCCGCATGTGGATACTCAACCAGCTCGGACAAGCTGACCGGGCTTACAATATCTCGTTGGCACTCGAGGTGGCTGGCCGGATCGATATCGGGGACATGCGGCGGGTTCTGCAAGCCCTGGTCGATCGGCATGAGAGCTTGCGGACGTGCTTTACCCAGCTTGAAGGCCGGCCGGTGCAGCGGGTGCTGGATAGGGTAGAGCTTGAGCTAGAAGTATTTGAGATTGAAGGACAAAAAGGACATAAGGGACAAAAAGGACAAGAACGGATAGAGATCATAGTCCAGGGTTTTATCCGGCCCTTTGACCTGGCGGTCGCGCCCCTGATCCGCGTCGGTTTGATCAAGAGCGGGGAAGCGGAACATATTTTAATGGTCGATATGCACCATATCATATCGGACGGTGTTTCGATGGGGGTAATGGTCAGGGATTTTGTTGCCCTCTATGCCGGGAATGAATTATCGCCTCCTGGGCTTCAATACAAGGATTTTTCAAATTGGCAGACCGGTGATCGACAAAGGGAGATATTTGAGAACCAGGAGGCCCATTGGTTGACCCAATTCCAGGGGGAAATCCCACTACTTCTTCTGCCCACCGATCTTCCCCGGCCGGCCATCCAGGGTTTTATCGGCAATCATCTGGCCTTTGAACTGGGGGAAGAGGAGACAAAAGGCTTAAAGGCCCTGGCCTACAAATGGCAAGCCACTTTGTTCATGGTATTATTGGCTTGTTTCCAGGTTTTTCTGTCAAAGCTATCGGGCCAGGAGGATATCGTGGTTGGTACGCCGGTGGCCGGGCGTCAACACGCAGACTTACAGGATGTGATCGGTATGTTTGTCAATACGCTGGCGTTACGTGGTTTTCCAGTTGGGGAAAAGAGGTTTTCGCAATTTTTGGAGGAAGTAAAAAACAATGCGCTGGCTGCTTTCCAGAACCAGGGCTACCCGTTCGAGGAATTGGTCGAGCGGGTGGTGAAAAACCGGGATATGAGCCGTAACCCACTGTTTGATGTGATGTTTGCTTTGCAGAACATGGATATAGAGGAAATCGTCATACCGGGTTTGAGGCTGAAGCCCTATATGCGGCAGAGTCGGGTAGCCAAGTTTGATCTGACGTTGAGGGCCTGGGAGAGGGGCGATCGGCTTCATTGTGTGTTGGAGTATTGTACCGCTTTGTTTTCAGGGGCGAGTATCGATAGGTTTATCGGATATTTCCGGGAAGTGGTTGCCAGGGTGATCGGGGACGAGCACGTGGATCTCAGGGATATTGACATATTGTCGGAGAAGGAGCGGGAGCGGTTGGTAAATGAGTTTAGCCGGGGCGAAGACCGGGTTTATCCATGTGACAAGAGGATCGATGAACTTTTTTTCGAGCAGGTGGTAAAGTCGCCCGATCGGATAGCGATAGTTGGGGCGAATGGCCATTCGCCCCTACATGGTTCTGTGAGTTATAAAGAGCTTGACCGGAATGCCTCGGTCCTGGCCGGGGATTTGATGGCCCAGGGGGTTATACCCAATACCATTGTCGCTCTCCAGCTAGGGCGGTCGATCGGGATGATCATCGGCATCCTGGGTATCTTGAAAGCCGGTGGTGCGTATTTGCCGATAGACCCGGAGGCGCCGGTAGAACGGGTGCAGTACATGCTGGCGGATTCCGGGGTAGAGATTGTCATTGGCCCGCAGGCTGTAGGGGCGAACTGCTGTTCGCCCATTCAGGATATCGGTGCGGAATGCAAGGGCGAACGGCAGTTCGCCCCTACGGATCTCGCTTATATCATCTACACCTCGGGCTCGACGGGCCGGCCCAAAGGGGTGCTCATCCAGCACCGCTCGGTGGTCAACCTGATCGCTTCCCAGCAAGAGGAGTTCCAGGTGACCTCCCAGGAGCGGATCATGCAATTTTCTCCCTTCTATTTCGATGCCTCGGTCGAGCAGATCTTCCTGGCCCTGCTCAGTGGTGCTGCCCTGGTCCTGGTCGATCAAGAGACGCTGCTGGACGCAGGGGCTTTCGTGACCTATATCACGGCCCAGTGCATCACCCATCTGCATGCTGTGCCTTCCTTCCTGGCCAGCCTGGAATTGGGTCCTATCAGGAGCTTGAAGCGCATTCTTTCCGGTGGGGATGTTTGCCCCGTGTCATTGGTGGAGAATTTAATCCGCTCCGCTGACTTTTATAATCGGTACGGCCCGACAGAGATAACCGTCACCTGCCTGGAAATGAAGATAAATGCAGCCGGCTGCGCTGGGGGCAAAGTCCCGATCGGCCGGCCATTGGGTAATACCCAGGTCTACATCGTGGATAAGTGGCAGAAGCTGCAACCGATCGGGGTGCTGGGCGAGTTGTTGATCGCTGGCGCTGGCCTGGCGCGGGGTTACCTGAATAACCCGGAGCTGACCGCGGAGCGGTTTGTGTTCTCACCACTTACCACTCACCCCTCACCACTCACCAATCGCCTCTATCGCACCGGGGACCTGTGCCGCTGGCTGGATGACGGCAATATCGAATTCCTGGGACGCATCGATTTCCAGGTCAAGATCCGGGGCTTTCGCATCGAGCTTCACGAGATCGAGGCGCAATTATCCAGGCACCCGGAGATCAAAGAAGCTGTGGTATTGGCCCGGGATGGCGATGATAGCGAAAAGTACCTCTGCGCCTACCTGGTGGCAAAGGCCGGTCAAACCCTGGAGACAAAGACCTTACGCGATTTTCTTTCCCGCACCCTGCCGGAATACATGATCCCGGCTTATTTCGTTTTTCTCGGGCAAATGCCGCTCAATGCCAACGGCAAAGTCGATCGCCAGGCCCTGCCCCAACCGGAAATCACCATCGGTCAGGGCTATGCAGCGCCAGGTGATGAAATGGAACAAAAATTGGCTGGCCTGTGGGCGGATGTCCTCGATATCGATGTTTCCAGGATCGGTATAGACGACAACTTCTTTCAACTGGGCGGCCACTCACTTAAAACCACTATCCTGATCGCCAGGATTCATAAAGAATTGAATGTCCGGGTATCACTGGCGGAGTTTTTTCTTCACCCCGACATCCGGAGTTTATCTTCATCCATCCGTACGGCCTTGATTGTGGAAGCACAAGATATCGAGGCTGGTGAGGAAAAGGAGTATTACCCGCTCTCGTCGGCCCAGAAGCGCATGTATGTATTGCAGCAGATGGAGCCTTCAAGCACACACTATCACATACCGGCCTTGTTCCGGCTGGAGGGTAAGCTCTCCAGCGAAAAGTTTGAAAAGAGTTTTAACGCCTTGATTGATCGCCATGAGAGCCTGCGAACATCGTTTATACTGGTTGATAATCAGCCGGTGCAACGGGTGCTGGACCAGGTGGGTTTTGAACTGGAAGTATTTAGAACCGATGGACGGGGTGGACAAGGTGGACAGAGTGGACAGAGTGGACAGGAGCTAATAGAGCTTATCATCAGGGGTTTTATCCGGCCCTTTGATTTAAGCCGGGCACCATTGATGCGGGTGGGTTTGGTTAGAATAGAGACAGACCAGTCGCTCCTGTTATTCGATATTCATCACATCGTGTCTGACGGTACTTCGTTAGGGATAATGATCAAGGATTTTATGGCTTTGTACAAAGGAGAGATACTGGCCCCATTGAAGATTCGCTACCGGGATTATGCCGGTTGGTATTGGCGAGAGGAAGAAGAGGGAGAGATGTCAAAGCAGGCTGAGTATTGGCTGGGGGAATTTGCCGGGGACATCCCGGTGCTTCCGTTGCCTTACGATTATCCGCGGCCAACAGTCCAGGATTTTAGCGGTCACCGGGTTTTTTTCGAGGTTGGGCCAGAAATATTGAGGGCCTTACAGAGTTTGGCCGAGAGTCAAGGGGCAACCCTGTATATGGTTCTTTTGAATGTCTTTTCCCTGCTATTGTCCAGGCTATCGGGCCAGGAGGATATCGTTATCGGCACAGCGGTGGCTGGACGTCGTCATGCAGACCTGGAAGGTATCATTGGCATGTTTGTTAATACCTTGGCCATCAGGATTAAGCCGGTTGGTTCAAAGAGTTTTAATTTTTACCTGGAAGAGGTGAAACAAACTTGTCTATCGGGCTTAGATAACCAGGAATACCCGTTCGAGGAATTGGTGAACAGGGTGGGAGTGAGACGGGATACGAGTAGGAATCCATTATTCGATGTCATGTTCGTGTTGCAGAACCTGGAGACTAGGGTCTTTGACATCCCGGGATTGCGGTTGAGTCCTTATGCGTATGAGAATCCAACGGCAAAATTCGATTTGACGTTGACGGCGGTTGAGGAAGAAGATGGCCTGGTCTTCTCCCTGGAGTATGCCACCGGTTTATTCAAGGAAAAGACGGTCAAGAGGTTTACCGGGTATTATCAGAATTTGATCAGCGAAATCCTATCTAATCCCGATCAGATTTTGAGTGAGCTAGAGATACTGGGTAACGTGGAACAGGAGCAATTGTTAAATGAGTTTAACCAGGGTATAAAGCACCGATATCCCGATTGTCGGACTTTGGTAGATTTTTTTTCCCAGCAAATAGAGAAGACCCCCGATAGAATAGCGGTAGTAGGGGCAAATGGCCATTCGCCCCTACATGGTTCTGTGAGTTATAAAGAGCTTGACAGGAAGGCTGCTGTCCTGGCCGGGGAGTTGATCGAAAAAGGGGTATTGCCCAATACGATTGTTGCCCTCCAGCTAGGGCGGTCGATCGAGATGATTATCGCTATTTTAGGTGTCTTGAAAGCCGGGGGCGCCTACCTGCCCATAGACCCGGAGGCGCCGGAGGAGCGGGTGCAGTACATGCTGGCGGATTCCGGGGCCGAGATTGTCATTGGCCCACAGACTGTAGGGGCGAACTGCTGTTCGCCCATTCAGGATATCGGTTCGGAATGCAAGGGCGAACGGCAGTTCGCCCCTACGGACTTGGCCTATATCATCTACACCTCGGGCTCGACCGGCCGGCCCAAAGGCGTGATGATCCAGCACCGCTCGGTGGTCAACCTGATCACCTTCCAGCAAAAAGAATTCCAGGTGACGCCACAGGAGCGAATCCTGCAATTTTCTCCCTTCTATTTCGATGCCTCGGTCGAGCAGATATTCCTGGCCCTGCTCAGCGGTGCTGCCCTGGTCCTGGTCGATCAAGAGACGCTGCTGGAGGCAGGGGCTTTCGTGTCCTATATCACGACCCAGTGCATCACCCATCTGCATGCTGTACCCTCATTCCTGGCTGCCATGAAGGTCGGGCATATCGATAGTATGCGGCGGGTCATATCCGGCGGGGATGTGTGCCCGGTTTCCTTATATGAGAGGTTTTCCAGGTATGGGGATTTCTACAACGAATATGGTCCCACAGAGACGACCGTGACATCTGTTGAGATGAAAATCGGGCCGGGTATGACCAGGACAGGGCGGGTGCTTATCGGCCGGCCATTGGGCAATACGCTGGTCTACATCGTGGATAAGTGGCAGAAGCTGCAACCGGTCGGGGTGGCGGGCGAGCTGTTGATCGGCGGCGCTGGCCTGGCGCGGGGTTACCTGAATAACCCGGAGTTGACGGAAGAGCGGTTTGTGTTCTCACCACTTACCACTCACCCCTCACCCCTCACCAATCGCCTCTATCGCACCGGGGATTTGTGTCGCTGGCTGGATGACGGCAATATCGAATTTTTGAACCGCATCGATTTCCAGGTCAAGATCCGGGGATTTCGCATCGAGCTCGGTGAGATCGAGACGCAATTGCTCAAACACCCGGAGATCAAAGAGGCAGTGATACTGGCTTTGGGCGAAGGCAATGAGAAGCACCTCTGCGCCTACCTGGTGGCAAAGGCCGGTCAAACCCTGGAAACACAGACCTTACGCGATTTTCTTTCCCGCACCCTGCCCAATTACATGATGCCCCCCCATTTTATCTTCCTGGAGCAGATGCCCCTTAATATCAACGGTAAGATCGATAGGAAAGCACTATCCGTGATGGGATGGGACCTGCAGACATTTCCCTACATTGCCCCTGAAAATGAATTCGAGTGGCGATTGGCGGAGATATGGGCGGAACTCCTCCATGTAGATAAAGATAAAATAAGTACTAACCGGGTTTTTTTCGAAATTGGCGGCGATTCCTTGAAGGCCATCCAGATGATTGCCCAGGTTCACCAGCGGTTCGGGGTGCAATTTTCATTATTGGAAGTATTCAGGGCATCTCCCACTATCAAGGATATTTCATCATCTCTCCAGGTCATCTGCCTGAAGGGTGGTACTCAAAGAGGTAAGGAAAAAGCGATCCAGCAGGAGATTATCATCTGAGTAGCATCTATGAATTGTCTTGAAAAGCAAGGCCATTTTATTCCCGTGTAAGTGGGGTATGCTGGATCATCTGTTTTTTGGGAGAGAATTGTCATTTTTTACTTGCAAAAAAGATGGACATAGTGTATTATAATGTCCGTTATGGAAAATGTAAGCATGAAGCATGTTTTAACTTTTTCGGTTTTGAGTTTGACTTTAAGTCACTTTTGTGATAGAAGCTATGTTGTAAAATTGAGGAAAACTGTTTAGAGGATGAGTGCGATGAGCGAGAAGCAAGATGTTAATCCTTCCCAGAAGAGGGAGTTTCTTCAGGGGAAAATAGAGCAAGTTCTCTACCGGATGAATCAGGAGGGTGATTTCAAGGCGGCGATTATTTCAACTCTCGATGGTTTTTCTTTCGCCTCTGTATCGGATGAGTTCGACGATGTGAAAATATCTGCTATATCGGCCATTGTACAGGATGTATCCAAAAGAGCGGAGATGTACATTGGATTTAAAAGGATGGACGAAGTTTCTCTGGTAGATGACGATAAATTTAGGTTGGTGTGCCGGGAATTTGTGGTAGGCGCGAGTCATTTCATCTTAACGGTGGTGGTCCCTCCCTACAAAGCTTACAGGAGAATCACCAATGTGGCTCTAAAGGAACTTGAAGATATCTTGCAAGAGAAACATGTGGAATCGAAGATAAATTAAGATGGGACAAATAATGAAATGTTTCCAAAATCAATCTATTAGGAGGTAAGTAAATGGCGAGTAAAATTGAGAAGATCATTCAGGTTTTGAAAGACCTGGAATCGGCATCCTCGGATATCGAAGCATCTGCAGTTGTTTCTGATGATGGTTTCATTATTGCCTCGGTGCTGCCCCAGGAAATCGATGAAGATAGAGTAGGCGCTATGTCTGCCGCCATGCTCGCACTCGGTGAAAGGGCAGCCAGAGAGTTGAACAGGGGATTACTGGAGCAAACCTTTGTCAAAGGAAAAGATGGTTATGTTATCCTTTCTTTTGTCGGAGAGGCTGCGGTCTTAACCGTTATCGCCAGTGAGAAGGCCAAGCTCGGATTGGTATTCCTCGAGATGAAGAATGCTGCCGATAAGTTGGTTGGTCTCCTGTAAACATCCTTATCCGATCAGGCTCGTGCTGGAACTTTTTATATAAGATGAGTTCTTCTTAATCGGATTTCTTCTAAGGGAGAGAGAGATAGTTTTTATTAAAAAACGGGAGCGGCATTTATAGCGGATTATTCTCTATTTTTTAATATTCACCCTTAGCAACCGGGGTAATCTTCATTCGTTGCCGTCAAGCAAAAGAGATCAAGCCAGGGCCTCCCATTCCGGGGCAATTTCCTTCCAGTCGAGAGGTTGAGCGCCTTTGTCTTTGATTTTGATGGCAAAAACGCAATGACTGTCGCCTTTGGCTGTGCATTTGACTTCCCTGGCCTCGGCCGCTTGTCCACCCAGGGTCTCGGCAAGGGAGCTCCATAACCCATTGAGTTGGCTGCTGGTAAACGAGCAAATTGGAATAGTGGACTTCTTACCGTGCGATTCATAGGAATGCTGGATTTTCAGGAGTATCATCTCTTTTCCGTCTTTACCTTTTTGTAAAACCGCACCGCCTTTTCCCCAGCCCATGATGGGGTACAATTTGTCGGCCATTTCACTAACGGAAGCCACTGCTTTTGCCCAATCATTCCAACCCAGGAATTTAGCGAATTTGCCCCCAATGGCAATCCCTCCTTTTTTCCCGGCGCTGTTGATCAGGGCATTCGTTCCTTTTTCGGTCATCACATCGAATAAGACTTCTTTGAATGATTGAAATGAGGATACGGTCCAGAGGCTCATGGGAACATCGGGAAGGAGGGCCAGGTTCCGGGTCTTTCCATCCCAGGGTTTGTACTCTTTCGGGATGTTCAGGCCATCGGAGGAGACCGGCAAAATTTGTTCATCGCTGAACTTTTCAAAGGAATCCCAATTGGCTTCCACGTCATCACCAGTCTTCTTTCCCAGCTTCTCGAGTAACTTCCGCATGATCATCTTAAAGGTCGATTCTCCGGCGGTGTTGATGAATTCTTTCCTGAATTCTTCGATAAAGTCTCGGGAGATTGAAAAGGCCCTCTCTTCTTTACCATTAATAGTAAGGATCATAGAACCACTTTCATTCTCCCATTTCAGCCTCGTGCCTTCTTGTGACATTTGCAGTCTCCTTTTAAAGATTTTTTACCCTTTCTTTATACCATACCCCATTTTATTTGTAAACAGGGAAAATTTTTTTTCTTAAATAAAAAAACTTTGGAAATACCCCTTGACAATCATTTCTTATTGTGGTAAAAGCTAATTTACCTATGAAGCGGTTTATAATTTCTTCATAGAGTTTTAAGACGACGTGGTGGTCTTTGATGGATAAACAGAAGATTTTGGTAGTTGACGATGAGAAAAAGGTGGTCGAGCTGCTACAAGAGACCATAAAAAAAATTGGTGACGGTTACGCGGTAAAAACCGCCTATAACGGTAAAGAAGCGATGGATATCCTGGAGAAAGAGAAGTTCGACCTGGTTCTTCTGGATATAAAAATGCCGGTAATGAGTGGGGTCCAGGTACTGACAGAGCTTCATAATCGGAAGATCTGGTTGCCCGTCATTATCCTTACGGCTTATACCGTTAAGGACATTGAAGACAAGTTTCGAGAATTCGGGATTATCGATTACCTGAGTAAGCCCCTTGATCTGATCCAATTGAAAAAGAAGATAGAAGAGGTCATGAGGAACAGGGAACAAAAGGATTCGATTTCCGGGATGAGCCTGGCCGCCATCCTGCAGGTGCTGGAAATGGAGCAGAGGACCGGCATTATTTCTATCAAGACCGATGACCGGACGGGCAGGATTTTCTTTAAAGAGGGGCGGGTAGTAGACATAGAAGCGGAGGGTCTCTCTGTGGAGGAAGCGCTGGGCTATCTTCTGGATTATACCAATAAGAGCAAGGAAATCAGCATTGAATACCTGAATCACAAAAGAACTGAAAGGATCAACAAATCTCTGACCGAGATCCTGCTTGAAGCATCCCGGTTATTGGATGAGGATAAGAACAAGAAATCAAAAGAAATAGAGCAAAGTGAAAAAATTGTAGAGAAGGAGGCCCAAATCGATACCCAAAAATTAAACAAGATTATCGAAGCCTTGAAAGATGACCTTGGAGAAGCACTTCTTTCAACAGAAATATGGACTGTATCCGATGGGAAAGTGGTAGCCGGTTATAATCCTCAGGAGAGTGTTTGCGATCTTTTCACCCAGATTACTTTTTATATGAATGAAGCCCTGAGTACGAGTGAGTATCCCCAACTGGGTAAGTACTTTTTGTTAAACTTAAAAGGCGGAAAGCTCTTCTTAACAATCCCGGTCGGAGATTATGCCTGGGGAATATTGATCGATTCGAAAAAGACACCGTTGGGATTCTTACTGAAGGTGATCCTTTCCAAATCGATTTCTTCATTTGAGGAAGCTATTGCCGGAGGAAACTAGAACCTTAGGCATAAATGTGAAAAATTGAAACAAGGAGGTTTCGGTGGATATTCAACAAATGAATGCGGCTATTGGGAAAGTGGAAAGAGAGCTAGGTAATGCCTTGATTTCCACCGACGTGTGGAAAGTTGCGGATGGGCAGACGATTGTCGGTTATAATTCGCAGCCATTGGCCTGCGCGCTCTTTAACCAAATAACCTCTTATATCGATGAGGCATTGGAACAGGGTGAATACCCGAAAATCGATCAATACTATATTTTAGATCTTAAAGACGGGAAAATGGTCTTGATCATCCCATTTGGCGAGTATATATGGGAGATGCTTATCGATTCCCAGAAGGTACGGCTGGGTGTTCTCTTGAATACGACCATACCCCAGATGATCGAGTCTTTCGAAAAGATAATAGCTGCTTGATTTATAAGGTTTACTTTAATTAAGCGTACACCCCGTATTGCCTGGTGAAGTCGACCATGGCCTTTATGTTTTCACGTTTCGCTTCATCGAACCACACACCGCTATCCACGATGAGACCGCCTTTCTTCCCGACTACATCGATGAGTTTCTTGACATAGTTTTTTACATCTTCAGGGGTACCGGTACATAGCAAGCTGATCGGTACATTGCCGCGGAAACAGACGGTATCGCCCAGTATCTCTTTGGCCTGATGGATATCCACTTGTTCGAACCAGTAGATAGCCTTCCCCCGGGGAATGTCCTTAATGACCTCCAACCGGGAAGTGTAATCGCCTTCGAAGAGAGGTACGGGGACGAGACCTTCTTCGATGATCCCCATCATGACTTTTCTCAAGGGAGCCCAATAAAAGGTCTTGAACTGTTCCAGGGACATCAGGCCGCCAGTTCCGAGGTGGAGCATCAGACCGACGAATGGACTATGGAGTTGCCTGGACTGCTGTACCCCCATGTCGATCAACCTGGGGACCAATTTATCCATGACTGTGAGTAGCTTATCCGGGCAGCGGTACATGTCGAGCATTACCCCCTGTGTTCCCCTGAACCAATCGCCGACGATGTCGTAGGGGGCGGCAGACTGCCCGCAAAATTCGCTGGGGAATCCCATACTCATGGTCTCCTGGATTTCCTGTCCGATATGCATCACCCATTTGAGCGATTCACCGGCAGCTTTACTCAAGGTTTCAAGTGCCCCGGCCACTTCCGGGATGGAGAACAAGGCCAGGTTACCCATGATGGAAAGGTAATAACTGAAATATTCGGAAAAGGGGCGAACCATTTTAAGGGGTTCGAGTGCACCGCATACCCGCGTCAAATAGTTCCGCAGCATGAAATCTGATGGATCGTCCAGGTATTGATCGTAGAACTCTTCCGCTTTGATGTATTCCTTTCCGACAAACTGGTAGCCATGCCTGGGGGAGATCCCGCGTCCCGGGAGCCTGAGCGGTTTGTAGTTGAGAATTTCCAGGGCCGGGCCGGGTAGGGCATAGGCCGATCCAAAGAACAGATCAGGCTCAAATTGGGTGAGGGTTTTCATCCAGGCTTCATGGGCTTTAGCGAAATCGAACATGACTTCTTCGCAGGTGTAACCGTTGTCTATGGCCGGGAAGAATCCGAAGGCCGGTGTTACCGGGACCCGGTCTGGGGTTTTCAACTGGATAACATCGGCGATTCTTTGTGCTCTTTTTTTGTACGATTCTTCTGCAGCTACATCTTTGAATGGAAATCCCGGTGCCTGGCACCAGATTGCGAGTGTTTGTTGGGTCTTGTCCATGTTCAATTACCTCCTATCCATTTTTTGGCCAGATTTACCCCGGCCATGGCATCTGCACCGTAAGCATCGGTGCCGGTGTATTCCTTGATTTTCTCGTTTACCAGACCGCCACCGATCATGATTTTAACTTTATCCCGCACACCGGCAGTCTTTATGGCTTCCACCGTCTCTTTCATGGCATCGAAAGAGAGGGTTAGAAAACCGCTTAACCCGATGACGGTAGCACCTGTTTCCTTGATTTTTTCGACGAATTTCTCCGCTGGCACATCTACACCCAGGTTAAAAACCTGGAAGCCGTTGATTTCCAGCATAAAGGCAGCGATGTCTTTGCCGATGTCATGGATATCGCCGGCGACCGTGCCGATGATCACTTTTCCTTGCTTTTTTAGGTCAACATCGCCTGTTAGCCTGGGTTTGGTGATTTCCGTGATCTGCTTCAGGATTTCGCTGGAATATAGGAGCTCCGGGATGAAGTATTCACCCGTCTCGAACTTCTTTCCCACGATTTCCAGGGCCTGCCGCGTATCCGCCAGGATAGCCAGGGGATCCTCACCCGCCTGCAAGCGAGATTGGAGAATGTTCATGGCCTCTTTCTCTTTGAGATCTGCGATCGCTTTGACTAAGTCATTCATTGTCGTGCACCTCCTCTCTAATTTTTTGTTATCCAACTGAGCAATTTGTTGTTTTTCCAACTTAACAGGAAACAAAAAATCACTCAATCCAAAAGACCGTTTAATCATGACATAAATGAAGAGTAAAATCAAGGAATTTTTTACAATCTGTTGTTTTTGATTAAGGAAGGAGCGATCTTCTGAAATAGGGCGATGTGGTTCTCCCCGACTCCGGAAGAGGCTATCATGACCCGGTCTCCTTCTTTAACCAGGTTTTTTTCAATCGCTTCCAGCAGGTTGGTGGGCACAGAGGCGACCGCCATATTCCCATAGGTTTCGAAGCTCTGGTAGAATTTGGATTCCGGTACGCCCACGGCTTTCCTCCAGGCATGGGGAGCCCAGGGAACAGGTTGATGGGTGACAAAGAAATCGATGTCTTTAACCGCCATTCCCGCTTTTTTTAGAGTCTCATTCACTACTTCGGCTATATCGTATTCCGCATTATGGGCTATCTCTTTACATAGTTCCTGGTTATAAAAGGTGACAAATTCCTGCTCGAGAGTAGGCCCCTGCTGGGTGTTGATGGAAAGGTAGGGTTCTCGCTTCTGGAAGATAATAGCTTCATGCCTCTCTCCACGGCTGGTGGAATGTGAGGCGATGTAACCGTAATCTTCACCTGTTTCTCCGACGATACCCGCTATCGCACCATCGCCGATGTAGACACTAAAGTAGCTACTCTTGTCATTAATAATTGAGTCGAGGGCACTGCCGATGACCAAAACTTTCTTCTTTACTCCGGATCTGACATAAGTCATGGCGATTTCCAGCATGGTAATGAAGGATGAACAGCAGGTATCCACATTGTAGGCGCCGGCATTTTTCAGGCCCAGTTTGTGCTGCACCCGGGAAGCGTTCAGGGGAACATGCAAGTCGGGTACCAGGGAACTCACCAGGATCAGATTGATCTCATCCTTATTAATTCCCCCATTGAAGAGCGCCAATGCCCCGGCCAGGGTCTCGGCGTCCGATGATAGCATAGGATGGGGATGTAAGGATTTTTTCACCGATACCGGGTCCAGTGGAACCCTTCTCCTTTCTTTGGCTCCCTGGAATGGGTCTTCTCGTTTTTTAAATGGAAGGGACTCCAGCCAGGCATCAAACCAGGGCTGGCTCTCCCAGCCGTCATAATTGGTCTCTACTCGTCCTGGTAGATGCCCTTTCTCTTCGATCACGTCTATGTACTCAGGGTACAACGTCGTCTCCTTTCCCAGGAATTCTTCATGGGGGAATGAGAAAAGTCTGAAAATTGTTTAAGCGGGGAGTTTTCCGGGAAAAAAAGAAGATAAAGCATTTTCGCAATTTTTTTTACTATTGACTTTTTTGTAAATCTTATGTATAATATAGGGATAAGATAAGGAGGCGCCATGAATAATTATGCTTTGCCTGACAACATCCGAAAGCTTCTTTCACAGTTACACTCTATTCTTCAAAAAAAACACTTCATCAGAGCTACGCCCACTTTCCTCAGAAATACCTGCGGCAAACCTAACTGTAAATGCTCTAAAGGCGAGAAACACATCTCCCTCTACATCCAACAAAACTATAAAGGAATATCCAGAAAAATACTCGTCCCGAAATCCCGCTGGCAAGATGTCCAGGATATGATACAGAACTATAAAAATATTATCGCCTTGCTCGACTCTATCTCTGATTACCAGTGGGATCATATTAAAGATAAGTGAGGAAACCACCTTGTTGCCAAGATTGTGGGATTACTCCAATAAAATCTTTGAACTCGACTTACTTTTGGCGGCTCTGCCTGATAAATCTCTCGCCTACAAATACAAACAATCTTCGATTACCAACACCTTGTTGAAAGGGATGCTTTTGCATATGCCTTCCATACATGCCCTGGGACTTTCCATAAAGAACAATCCCAGAAGCTGGCACAAACTGATTGGAAGTGATCAAATCCCTTCCATCAGCACATTGTCCAGAAGGCTGGAAGTATCAGATATCGATTCTTTGAGACGCATTACCTGGAGCATCATCTATCGATTGAGGCGCAACAAGGTCTTGAGCGCCCAATCACCTTCCGGGGGTCTGATGGTGGCGGCAGTAGATGGGCATTAGACGATATCGAGTGTGAAGCGGTGCTGCTCGATGTGCAATGAGAGAAAGAAAACAGTAGGTGGCCGGGAGGTTATAGAATACTTTCATAGATATGCGGTTCTCCAATTGGTCATGGCTCCCGTTCCGGCCATCATTGACATTGAACCTATCAATCCGAAAGAGGGTGAGGTAGCAGCGGCCAGGCGATTGATTGAACGTGTGTTACGAGAAAACAAGCGCCTGATCGATATCTTTGTTTTCGACGCCCTATATCTGCAAGCCAACCTGATGAACATGATAAGTGAAGCGGGCAAATTCTGGATAACAGTGCTCAAACAAGAACAGCGGGAAGCCTATAAAGAGATCGATCGGCTCCTACCCACAAGTGAAAAACAAGCCTTTTCCAGTACGGGAAGGGATGTGATACTATACAACTTACCGGAACTGGTCGGCTGGGATAGTTTGAAAGACTCGTTCCGGACTGTGGTATCAGAAGAAAAACAGATGGTGTGGGAAAGAGACGGCCAGCGCAAAAGAAAAAAAGTACAGAAGACTTCTCATTGGCGGTGGCTGACCAATATGCCTTCCTGCTATATGGCCAAAGTCATCTACATGCTCGGTCACGCCAGGTGGGATATCGAGAACCGGGGCTTCAACGAGTTGGTCAATTATTACCATTTCGATCATGCTTTTCATCACCACCCAAAGGCATTATTAGCCATGCTCTGGATCATATTCCTGGCATTTGTCCTATTCTATACTTTCTTTTTACGAAACCTTAAACCGCAAAAACGAAAAATTATCGGAACCCGTCAACAACTGGTAGAGCAAATGAAGTTGAGCCTGGCTCTAAATGATCCTCCGAGTTTAAGCCCGTAACTATCGTCAAGCCCCTTTACTATCATTTCTTTTTAGCCATTCTGCCCAGTAGTCTCGAAAAACCCTGAAAAATCAACACTTTCTCACCAAAATTTATCCCTCCCATGGCAATGCGAATCTGCTTGATAGAGGATTGCTCCCCAAATCCCCCTCCTGACTGCCAAAAATCAACCCTTTTGGCTTCCCATGACGAATTCCTGCTCCTTTCCCCAGGGGGTGTACTTTATTAATCGCTTATGTTATGATAACAAATTAGGAGAAAACACAGATGAACAAAAAAAACGAACAAAAGACACCGCCAGTTTTTCTGGCAAATATGATACTTGGGTTTACCAATTTTCTGAAGAAATTGAGAATCAATATTTTACCACCCGAAGTCGTTATATCTGAGTATATAATAGAGTACCTGGTGATGCAGCGGTTGGTTTTTGCAGTCACAGAGTTCTGGATTCCCAATCTTCTGGAACAAGGCCCAAAGAGTATTGAGCAACTGGCGAAAGAGAGCGGTACGAATTGCAGTGCATTGTATCGGGTTATGAGGGCCTTAACAGGAGCCGGGATATTCAAGGAAAAAAAAGGGAGGGTTTTCGAGAATACCCGACTATCCAGATGTTTGATGTCGGGCGGAAAAGGCACAATGGCTGCTCTAACTAAATATACAGGTTCTGCCTGGATTGTTAAAGCATGGGCCGATTTGCTTGAGAGTGTGGAAAAGAGTAAAGATGTTTTTCAGCTGAAATATGGCAAAACCTACTTCCAGTTTCTAGAAGAGAATCCCGAAGAATATCGGATATTTGATGAAGGGATGGTAAATCTCTCTAATCTTAGCGATGCTCCGATAGCGGCGGTCTATAAATTTTCCCGTTTTAACTCTATAGTAGATATAGGTGGGGGACATGGTACCCAATTGTCCGTAATTTTGAAAGCCAACCCCCATATGAAGGGAATTTTGTTTGATATCGATCGGGTGGTCCGAGCTGCCAGGAAGGAGGATATCTTAAACCAAGAGCTTGTAAAAGATAGGGTTGAATTCGTGACCGGGAATTTCTTTGAGAGTCTCCCGGAAGGGAAGGACATATATTTTATGAAATCGATTCTCCACGATTGGGATGATGAAGATGCTGTCAAGATACTCCAGGTGTGTAGGCGAGCGATGAATAAAGACTCCAGGTTACTTGTCGCCGATATGGTGATTAAGAATGACAATAAACCACATCTTTCTAAGATGATGGATAATGGAATGTTGGTCCTTCTCGGCGGGCAAGAAAGAACAGAGGATGAATTTCAGCGTATCTTTGAGAGAGCAGGTTTCAAGCTCAGTCGAATAATTCCTACCGTTTCGCCGTATTGCGTCGTGGAAGGATTACCCGTATAATTGAGATTCTTGTCTCAATTGGTTGAGCTAATAGAAACCGATTAGACCGCTCTAAAAAAAGTGCATACTTTCTCTTTAAAAAATATCACCGAGCCACTCACTCCTGATTTAGCAGCGAGTTCGAATCTTAAAACCTCTTATTTCTGCTGAAGCCAAGCCTCTGCTTCGTCCCTTTTGGTAAAGATTTTGATATCAAGCCCGGATAGTTTGGACACTACATTGAGTGTTAGTCGTTGGAGGATCAGTTTTGATGAAACCAGGACGGCAGTTTTTGCATTTCCTCCGTCTTTCATCATAGCCTGGGATTGTTTGAGGAGCTTTGTTATCGGGAATCCAGGTGGAGTCGATGTTTCTGTGATCTCTGCGAATATAAGGAAGCCCGGCTTGAGCATTTCTATAGCTTTTCCGATGTGTTCTATATAGTGGGGGATATCTTCGGGTTTCTTCATGGACCCGATAAACGATAGATCGAAACGATTTTTTTCTAGGTAAACTTCGATGTGGTACTGATTCTTCTCTTCAAATTTTGTTACAGCCATTTTTCCTCCTTAATTTTTTTAGTATTATAAGTTTTTATCTTTTTAGGCGATTTTATTTTGCCGTTTACTTCATTCTGACTCAGGAAAGTTATCTGTTTTTTTCCCATAAGAGATTCTTTTACCACATTTGGGAGAAAATTTCAAGTTCAATCTTCATTTTTTTTGCAATTCTTTAAGGTTGGAATAAATCATTAGGTTTCATCGGGTCTATTCTTTAAGTATTCCAGCGCATTTTCAGCAGCGATGCGGCCGGAATTGATGGCAAAACCCAATGCTCCTCCGGTGGTAAAAATGTCGTAGTCCCACCCGTACATGCCAGCAGCGCAATTCCCAACTGCATAAAGTCCCGGAATTGTTTCCAGCATGGGGTTGAGAACTTCAGTCTTATGATTAATCTTGATTCCTCCTAAAGTAGTGAAGATGTGAAAAGCAGCTTTAATGGCATAGAATGGTGCTTTTCTTATTGGTTGCATGAATTTGCTGTCCTTGGCAAAAATATCGTCATGACGATATTCACACAATTGGTTGTATTCTTCGACGGTATCGGTCAAGGTTTTCCGATTGGCAGATATTTTGCTTGCCAGGTCTTCTATGGAGTCAGAGACAAATGCTTTACCCTCTCCGATGCATCGGTTTAAATCACTGTCTAATTGAGTTAACTTTGTAGTAGTGGGAACAAACACACCCAGGGAAACTGATATCCCTTTTTCAATCAATTTTTTCTTCATTGTATCATCAAAGATGGAGTACATCATACCGTTGGATTGTTTGGCCAGCGCATTTGCTGCTATAGGAAAATAATAGGCGATAGATTCATCACAAAATCTTTCGCCTTCTTGATTTACCCAGAGTAAGGGTTGCACAGAGGCTGCCCATAAATGGGAAGTGGGGGGTTCCAGTGGTACCGCTGGAATAGACATCATTACTCCCAGACCGTCCGGAGCTGCACCTGCTTCCCAGGCCATTTTGATATGATCTCCGGTCTGCTTCATATCTATAATTGGTGGCGCTTCAAATTTGAGATCGGCATATTTACTGACCATTTCTTTGTTGTTGGTATAACTTCCGCCAGCTATGATAACTACTTTGGTTTCGATGTGGATGGCCGTACCATCTTTATCCTGGGCTACCACCTCGGTTAATCGGTTCTTATCCCCTAGAATCAATTTTTTGGCTGGGGTAGCCATGAGTACTTGTACACCTTTTTCGGTTGCTCTTTTTACCAAGGTTTCTACTAATGTTTTGCCTCCGCCTTTTATCAGGTGCCATGTTTGGGGACCGTCCGGCCATAGAGTTAGGGCCTTGATGTATTCTATTCCCAGTCCCATGAGCCATTCGATTGTATCTGCCGATTTGTCTATAAAGGCTTTTACTAAGCGCCCATTGGCGCACCAATGAGTACTGTGCATATGGTTTTTAAATGCCTGATCTCTGGTTATTCCGATGAAATCGCGGTTTTGTATTACACTTTCCACAGCGAACATGCCTTCGCCCATGAGTGAAAATCCACCAGGAAACTGATTCTTCTCTAATACGATGACCTGGGCTCCTGCAGATGCGGCTACTATGGCTGCGGTTAGACCGGATGAACCAGAGCCAATGACAACCATATCGGCCGATAATTTCTGTTTTTTTGCTTCATTCTTCGAATCTCCTCTGTCCATGATTCTTCTCCTTTTAAGTTAATTTTTTTACCAGAGTTATATGAAAAAAAGAGAGAAAAATCAACAATAAAAAAATTATGTTTAATTTTTTATTCTTGATAGGTACCTTTTCAGAATTCTTATTGATTTTTGAGGGGCGACTTCGCTGAGGAGGCCGACAGCGAATAGTATGTATTTCTCATCTAGAAAAAATTGCGGGGAGACGGGACAAAGGAATTCGGGTCTGGCAGGATCGAATAAAGCTGACTTCAATATCGACCGAGGATTCTCAATGTTACGAAATATCCCCCCGGTCCCGATGACTGTCTGACAAGCGGTTAGATCTTTACCAGATTGGATTTTTATTTTCCCGGTAGGGAAGTAGTGCTCTTCAATCTTTCCGACATGCCGGAGAACCGCAGTTTCCACGGCCAGGCTGGCCAGGATTTTGTCAATAAGAGATTCAGCCTGGTTTCTGGCTATATGGGCCACATTCCGGGAAAGAAGATCGGTATAGGAGCTTAGTTCAATATCGTTGATGGAAATTGTATTATCGTAGCTTGAAAGTTTTGTTCGAATTTCCGACTCCCCGGATTTCATCAATATCGTGGGGGCATTAAACCTTATTCCCATATCTCCTTCGACTGTCCGTTTGGCAAAGGGTTCCCTGAGACCTTTTAAGATTACATCAGGCTGTGAAGGGTAACCAAATCCGATGGAGTGGACGTCTGTGGTAGCCCCTCCTACATCGATTAACATCAGCTCTCCCCAGCCTTCCTCTTCACCTATTCCCCTGCTGAGAAGGTTGGCCCCATTCAATACAGCCATTGGAGTGGGTATAATTGTTTTACCGACGATCTTTTGGGCTTTATCCAGACCTTTGGCTTGGATGATTCGTTTGATAAAGATATCCCGGATGGCATCCCTGGCGGGTTCTATGTTGAGATGGTCAAGCTCTGGAAGAATATTCTCCACTGAAACTGCGTATTTCCCCGCTTTTTTCATAATTTTGAGGGTTTCAGGAACAGCTAGTTTATTACCGGCAATGATTATCGGTGAATCGAGTCTTGATTTGGCCAGCGCCCGTGCGTTGGCGATGATGTTCTTTTTATCTCCCCCGTCTGTTCCTCCGGCCAGCAGTACTAAATCAGGGGCTAACCTTTCGATAGACTTTATATCTGGCAAACTCAACCGGTGTGAAAAGGATGAGATCAGCTTTGCTCCTGCACCCAGGCTGGCTTCGTTCGCTGCTCTGGTAGTCAAAGATGTGGTTAAACCGATGGCCACCATCTTTAAACCTCCGGCAGCACTGCTGCAAGAGAGTATCTCATCAAACTGATATTTCCTACCTGGAATAGTTTTTTCCAATTGAGAGATGGCCTGCTCGAGACCGACATTGATATCTGAGTCGGTGGTGGTAACGGCTTCTACTGAAGCGACCAGTTCTTCTTTTTGCAGGTCGAAGGCGGCAATTTTAGTAAAAGTACTGCCAAAATCGACGGCCAATGTCAGCCTCATCTTGGCAGTAGCCCACCGTTGCCGATGGCCGTTAAATCGCTGATAATCGTTTCATAACCGACTTTCTTCCCCAACTCGCTTTCTCTTCTGGCGATTTTCTCTTTATGGAATTCGATGATTTCTTTATCGAAAGGGAGGTCTCCAAAATCGAAGAACCGGGCTGCGCCTTCATAGTCTTTGACGCCCATGACCTTACCTTTTACATGCTGGGTAGTGGCGTAGGGCTGATCCAGGATACCGGCTGAGATCGCTCTATTGCAACCTCTGATAACATCCCCATCTCCTAGGTCGAGGACTTTGTCCAGGATCGCTATTACCTCTTTTTCGATGAAGTAAGATTCCGTTTCGATAGCTTGGCGATTAAGTATGTCGATACTCTGTGGACGAAGCATATCGACAAGTATCCTGGCACATCTGAAACTTTTTACCGTTCCTTCTTTGGTGGGGATGTGAAATGCCTCATCGATGGTCCGAGAACCGATGAGTTGGACTCCGCCCAGGACACCGATGGTGGTAAAGAGAGATATCAGTCCGTACACCTGCTCATGGCGGGTAGGAAATCTCCCGGTAGGGCTGACGCTGAATGTTGTGGTTTCTACTTCATGAAATCCAAATTTATTTAGGTAGTTGTCGGTAAGTTTTTTGAATGTCGAGATGTACGCGATATCCTGGCTAATATTCCCTTGTAGCCAATTATTAAGTTGGATGTGCTTTACACCTTGTTCGGCAGCGATCAGGATTTCTATGATTTCTGGGGCAATCATCAGGGAGGGGGGGCTGATAGCAGGCATAGCACCACTGACACAGTATAGAATAGGAATACCGTTCTCCTCATAGTAGCCCATTAACCGGTTAATGTATTGGAAGTTGTGAATAACCTGCTCAACGGGTACGTCTTTGGTATAATTCCAGAAAGATATCAATGGTCCACCTGAATAACCGGTATGTCCTCCGGCCAGACCGATTTCACTGGTCAACCGGGCGTCAGGGGTCGGCCCAAATAAAATGACCGGCACGGTTAGGGCATCGATAACCTGTCTGTTACCCTTAACACCATGTACTACTACGGGGAACCCGTTCAATACCGGTCTATCCTCATCAGATGCTTTTTTTAGTGCTTGCTCTGCCTCCTGGAATCGACAATTTCGGGTCAGGCTGTCGATATAAGAGGTGACAAAATCTACCTGCCCCTCATTTTGCAGATAGACCAGTAATTCCGTGTGATTTTTGATGGTATCTGATCCTGATGATGGGCAGAGATAGGTGAGGTTTTTCTGTTTTGCTTCTATGGCTTTGAGGGCAGCATTCCGCGTGGGCGGCATTGCTTTATGATAAGCGATGGCTTCATCCAGGTCGACTTCTGCTCCGGTCGACCATTGGTTTAAGACTTTTTCTCTTTCTTTGAAAAAGTAATCATCTGTCCATTTTTTGTTTTTAGTAGCCATGTCTTTAGCTCCTATTTCAATCCGGTTACATGGGAACCCAGATCTGTTTTTAAGTCTTCGATCACTGGTCCAGGCAGGACAAAGGGCCAGTACACTCTATTAAAACCCATGTCCTTAAAGGTTTTTTCCGTTTTTTCCCATTCTTCGGCGTGGATTACGAGTTGACCGCCGATATAGAGGAGAATGTTTCCCAACCCGGCTTCAATACATTTATCCCTGAAACCATCCACCAACAATCCGGCATGACCAGCCAAAGACGATATCATTAAGGCATCGGCATTTGTCTCGATGGCTGCATTGATAAAATCCTCCTGGCTGTTATGAATACCCAGGGAGTGGACCTTGAAACCGGCGTTTCTTAGCGCATGTTCCAGGATCCGAATGCCGGTTACATGCACGTCTTCTCCGATAACACCAGTGACCAGTACAATACTTCGTTCTTTATGTTTGCCCATATCGCTAAATTCTCCAATTTTTTTGAGATGAATTTACTGCTTCTTCATTCCCAGGTTTTTGATTTCCCTGGGGGCTTCCCAGAAGAAATCAAGACTCCTGATTTTGATTTTATCATCCTCATCCAGAAAGAGCTGATAAGAACCGACACCGTCTATCTCGATTTTTTCTTTCGTCTGGATATTGGTCTTGATAATTTTTAAAAGTAAAACTACTTTCTTTGTTTTCTCATCGATGACTATATCGCGAATCTCCATCGCATCTTTAATTACCTGGTGAGTCATGACCAGGAATTCCTGGAATTGTTTGCGATTGGGGTAAACTATTGGATATGCGCCATCTTGACGGCGAAAATAGGCGGTTACCTTAAATCCAGGGGTCCAGTATTTATCCATATAGCGCATCGATTCAGCATCGTTGGCATATTGGGTATAATCTTTACAGTAGTCCAACATGAATTCTTTCATCTGCTCGTAATTGAGGTTCATTCTTTTTCTTTCTCCTTGATTTCTATATATTGATTTGAGGTAAGTGTTAATCCTTGTTTCTCCTAATAACCTCCAGAAATGTTTATTATTTCACCAGTTATGTTCTTGGACACATTCGATGCCAGGAACATCACCAATTCGGCAACGTCGTCCACCCTGGTCAATTGTTTGGTGTCAGTATCTTCTTGCAGTTTCTCAACCATTTGTTCTGGGGTTATGCCCAATTTGCCAGCCATTCCCGGCAGACGGGAGTTAATGATCCGTTCTGTTAAGACAAGACCGGGGGCGACAGCGTTGACTGTTATTCCATAAGAAGCCACTTCTTTGGATAGGGTAGTGGTGAAAGTGTTGACTCCTGCCTTACTGATGTTGTAAGTAGCAGAATTAGGAGGCGATTTACGTGAAGCAACCGAAGAAATGTTGATGATGCGTCCGAAACCTCTCTCGATCATCGAGGGCAAGACCAGTTTGCATAGGTGAAAGATACTGATGAGGTTGACTTTTAAAACGTTTTCTAATTCTTTCAAGGGCGTTTCACTCACAGGTCCCATGTAACCTGAAATGGCTGCATTATTTACCAGTACATCTACGTGATCAAATGCATCTATTATTTCTGTAAAGGTATCGTTGATCTCTTTTTCGACGGCCAGATTGGTGCTAAAGAAAAAGGCTTCTCCGCCTTTTTCAATGATGGAGCCAATGGTTTCTTCGCCTCTCTCCCGGTTGCGGGACAGAATAATGACTTTCATGCCGGCAATGGCCAATTTCAAGCTGATGGCTTTGCCAATACCCCCGGATCCGCCGGTGACCACAGCTACTTTACCCTGCATTGGTTTGTATTCCATCTTTCAATCCTTATTCCACAAATTCGAAGAGGATTTCTTCCTGCCCAATGATTCTAAAAAAGAAAATCCTGGAATGGGCTCCTTTGCGGATTTCGCCTTCTAATTTGTACTGATTGCTCTCTTTCATCTGATGAAAGCTCTCTTCTATGTCGATCGTTTTCAGTCCCAGGTGATGAAAACCAGGTGGATCTTGCACGATCGGACTCGTCAGAGATGTCGCTTCCAGAAGTTCAATGGTAGTTTCCCCGATGTCAAGGAAACCAATTCGCATACCGACTTCATCGTGTTTCTCAGTTTTATTACAGGCTATCCCCAGATTGGAGAGTGCCTGGATTACTCCCTGGAGGTTTGTGACTTTAATGGCGATATGATCGATTTTTTTTATCATAGCCTGTTGTTTTTGATCAGTTCCGGTGAAATTTTTTGAAACAAAGCGATATGGTTTTCGCCGACTCCTGAAGACGCCATCATGACCCGATCTCCCTTTTTAATCAGGCCTTTTTCGATCGCTTCCAGTAGGTTGGTGGGCACAGAGGCGACCGCCATATTTCCATAAGTCTCGAAGCTCTGGTAGAATTTGGATTCCGGTACTCCTATTGCTTTCCTCCAGGCATGGGGGGTCCAGGGAACAGGTTGATGGGTGACAAAAAAATCGATGTCTTTAACCCCCAAACCTGCTTTTTTCAACGTCTCATTAACTACTTCGGCTATATCGTATTCCGCATTATGGGCTATCTCTTTACATAGTTCCTGGTTATAAAAGGTGACAAATTCCTGCTCGTAAGTTGGCCCCTGCTGGGTGTTGATGGAAAGGTGGGGTTTTCGCTTCTGGAAGATAATAGCTTCATGCCTCTCTCCGCGGCTCTTCGAATGAGAGGCGATGTAACCGTAATCTTCACCTGTTTCTCCGACGATACCCGCTATCGCACCATCGCCGATGTAGACACTAAAGTAGCTACTCTTGTCATTAATAATAGAGTCGAGGGCGCTGCCGATGACCAGCACTTTTTTCTTGATCCCGGCCCTGACATAAGTCATGGCTATCTCTAACATGGTAATGAAGGATGAGCAGCAGGTATCCACATTGTAGGCGCCGGCATTTTTCAGGCCCAGCTTGTGCTGCACCCGGGAAGCGTTCAGGGGAACATGCAAGTCGGGTACCAGGGAACTCACCAGGATCAGATCGATCTCATCCTTATTGATTCCCCCATTGAAGAGCGCCAGTGCCCCGGCCAGGGTCTCGGCGTCCGAAGAAAGCATGGGATGGGGATGTAAGGATTTTTTCACCGATACCGGATCCAGGGGGACCCTTCTCCTTTCTTTAGCTCCCTGGAATGGGTCTTCTCGTTTTTTAGATGGGAGGGACTCCACCCAGGCATCAAACCAGGGCTGGCTCTCCCAGCCGTCATAATTGGTCTCTACTCGCCCTGGTAGATGCCCTTTCTCTTCGATCACGTCGATGTACTCAGGGTACAACGTCGTCTCCTTTCCCAGGAATTGAACCAATTCCCGGCATCGGTCTTTCGGTACTTCTTTGGCTGGCAGATAGCCTCCTATACTTATTAAACCTGCGGCTTTTGGCATTTTCATCTATTCCTCCTTGATTTTACTCTTCTTTCTAACTTCACTTCTCATTATTTTGTAGTGGCTCATTAAATGCAGACATCTATCGTCCATAGTGGTATTAGTCTGAGTGTTTATTCTCCATCGTCTTATAGAACCTATTACCGGCTCATCGTCGCTTTCATGATTCACAGTCATTCTCTTCAATTACAGCCAGCTCCATGGTTGCCCGGAGTAATTGTGGTTGAGGTCGCTTCTGATCGATCTTCTAATTGGCAATTCTGACTCGATCTACTCAATACCCTTAACTCCTGGGGGGCTGGCGTTCATTTCATTTACTGACACATAAAAGTTGTGGTAACAGATTTCCATTAAATCATATTTTGAGAGTAAAATCAAGAGACAAAGAAAAAATTTTTGCGGATTTAAGACAGGGAGGTTGAAGGGCTGAGGATTTTTTTTAGGGCCAGGAGGTTTTGGACGGCGTTGCCTTTGTAGTGGTTGTTGCCGGAGATGAATATCTTTTTGGCGGTCTCTCTCAGTTTCTTGATGAATTCTGCGATCTGGTTGAGCTCTTTGGCGTTGTAGTCGTAGTTGTACCGGGCATCCCGGCCCTCATCGGAGAACCAGGATTGGGTATTCCGGCCATGGAGCCTGAAGTAGGCTATCTCCGGATGCGTTTGCCAGGCGGTCAGGGGCAGGTTGAGTGAGATGGGGGGCTGGTCGATATTGACCCAGGTGATCCGGTTTTCTTGAAAGGTGTCCAGGACTTCTTGGCGGTTCCAGTGGTGGTGCCGGAATTCCACGGCCGGGTGATAGTCGTGGAAAGCCTGGCAGAGGTCGAGGAGGTAATCGAGGTTTTCGGGATTGGGCTTGAAGGAGTAGGGGAATTGGGCCAGCACACCGGCCAACTTGCCGGCATCGACCAGGGGTTGCAGGGCCTGCTGAAAAGCTTCTATGGCACCTTTCTCCAGGATGCGTTTGTGGGTGAAGTCCTGGTAGACCTTGATCCAGAATTTGAAATCGGGCAGGGATTCGGTCTTTTTGATCCAGCCCGAGGTGAGCTTTATCGATGGGATGTGGTAAAAGGAAGTATTGACCTCCATGAAATCGAAACTCCGGCCTAAAAATTGCAGGTGATTGAAGTTGGCCGGCTTAGGGGCCGGGTAGACCGTGCCTTCCCAGTCTTTGTAACTCCAACCGGCCGGTCCGAATAGGTAGGCCATTACGGTTCTCCCTGATCCGGGTTAAAGTACTTGTTTACCAGTTCTTCCTGTTGGTGCAGCATTTCGCCACTGTCTTTCTCGTGGTCGTGGCCGGCCAGGTGCAGGATGCCGTGGACCATCAGGGTAAACAGCTCCAGTTCCAGGGGGATGTGGTTTTCCGTGGCCTGTTCGCCGGCAACGGGGTGACAGATGAAGATATCCCCGAGGTAAAAACCGCCGGGTAGGTTTTCCCGGCAGGGGAAGCTCAGTACATCGGTGGGGTAATCTCTCTCCAGGAACTGGGTGTTGAGCTGCCGGCATTCTTCTTTGTCCCCGAGTTTAACGGTGATATGGCCTCTGAGCTTGATGGTTTTGACGATCTGCTTTAACCTGTTTTTGTAGAAATTTTTGTCTATATTAAAGGTATTATCTATTATATATATCACTTTTTATGGTTCTCTTTTTTCTCTTTAAAGTCAAAGCCGGGATAAGAAATCCTCATGTGGTAGATGGAAGAGAGTTTCTGGTGAAAGCTGTAAGCGATGATATTCAGGGCTTTGAAGGTCAAATCTTCGCACTCGTCGAACTGGTTCTCTTCGATGTTGGCATCGATGATTTTTTCGATCACATTCTGGATCTCTTCTTCCGAAGGCGATCCGAGGCTTTTCGATGCGGCTTCTACCTGGTCGGCCAGCATGATGATGGCCGTTTCGATGCTCTGCGGTTTTTCCCCCTGGTAACGGAAGGCGGTCTCATCCATCTCATCGGTATCGATGGAGGACATTCCCCGGGCTTTTTCATAGAAGAAATGGACCAGCTTGGTGCCGTGGTGCTGGGGTATGGCCGATTTCACGATCTGGGGGAGTTTTAACTTGTCGGCCCGCTCTAAACCGTCGGGAATATGGGATATGATGCTTTTGGCGCTTTCTCTCGGGTTAAGGGTGGTGTGGGGGTTCTGGTAAATAGAATGGTTCTCGGTGAAAAGATGGGGGTTGTCGATCTTCCCGATGTCGTGGTAAAGGGCCATGGCGGTCAGGCGGAGCGGTGAAAGTCCGAGATTGGTGGCTGCCGCTTCGGCCAGGGAGGCCACCATCTGGGAGTGATGGTAACTGCCGGGGGCTTTTTCCAGCATTTCTCGGAAAATGGGGAGATTGAGGCTGGTTAACTCGACCAATTTTAGCTCGGTGGTCATCTTGAATAAGAGTTCCCAGAAGGGGATCATAAAGCTGGCCAGCACGGGCACGGCAAAAGCAGAAAAAACACCCATGAGAAGGTTTATCAGCACCGAGGTTAAACGGCCCCCGGGTTCGGTTAAATTCAAAATCAAGATAACGGCTGTGTTGACCGGGAGTAGCCAGAGGATACTGGCTTTGATGATCGAAGACCTCTTGGCCCGGGAGTAATATTCCATACCGAAGCTGATGGCCAGGCAGGCCAGCAGGATGTACAAAAAGATTCTCAGGTTCCAGTTGCACATGATGCTGCCGATCAGGGCATTGAGGAAAGAAAAAATTACCGCATCGGGAAGGGTGAATAGAAAAGCGATAATCAGGGCCCCAAACCCAAAGGGTAAAACATAAAAAATCCTTCTTATATCGTAATGGACACCCAGGGATATGTTCCTGATGATCAGGGGGAAGAGGAACAGGGATATCCGGTAGATGGCGGCGCTGACAACCAGTGTGGAACCGATGACGATAAACAGTTTCTCTTTATTGATACTGGTCGATCTCCAGATCCGGGAAAGCTTTCTAAAGAAGAATGTCAGCATAGCCAAAACGACGGCGATGAGATAAAAATTGACCAGCCTGCGGCCACGCCCCTTTTCCTGGCTGATGATGAGCTGGATGATCCGCAAATCCTCGGCCTGGACCTCATCGCCTTTTCTTAAGAGCGTTTTCCCGGGATTCAATTTGATCATACTGGGATTGATCTGGGAGGCGACTCTTTTTTCCTCTTCCCTGGTCAGGTTGGCCGAAAAGGTCAGGTTAACATCGGCAAATTCCATTAAGATGGGGGAAAGGGCATCGATCTCATTCTCGGGGAACTTCTTTTCTTTGAGATAGTTTTTTAAAGCTGTTTCCACATCCTTTAAATCGATGAGATCGGCAATGGTGAGAATGATCGGTTCACCTGTATTAACAGCCAGTTTAAACGTACCGTCTTTGCTCCTGGGGGTGCCGACCTTCGAAGTAACGATTTTTTGTCGTTCCAGAGCGGCGAGAAAGTTTAGAAAACCGTTTACATCGATTTTTCCAAAGATGTTTGTCCGCAAGAGGCGGTCGAGTTGGTCGGTCTCGATCTCTATACCAAATTCACTACCAATGGCCCGGGCGATATTGGGCAATTCGTTTCTATCCCGGATATATTTTTTTCTTGCTTCCCGGATCAGGTTAAACCATTGGTAGAGAAGCTCCTGGGATTTTTCCTGGGTTTCGGTATCGTACTCATAGATGGGCAGGATATTCTTTTGGGCTTCTTTTATATTCTGCTCGGTGTTCTTCTTGTCCTGGATGGTAATGTCTTTCTGGATGATGACATCCTGTTTGACAATATCGCCCACCTTCAAGCCGGGGTCCTCCAGTGCTTTCTGCACCGGGATATAGAGCAGGTACGTCAGGATCAGGACAAAAACCAGGCTGGAAAGTAAGGCAAATAGAGGATTTTGCGAGCTCCCCCGGCTGCTTACACCGCCAGGTTTCAATGATTTGGGGAGATTAAGGTTAAACTTCATCTTTCTTTCTATCGTAGGCCTCGATAATTTTCTGGATCAAGGGGTGCCTGATGACATCCTTCTCGGTAAGGTAGACCATTTTAATATCTTCGATATTCTTTAATATCTTGATGGCTTTGAATATCCCCGCTTTCTGGGGGTCCGGCAGGTCGATCTGTGAAAGGTCGGCGGTGATGACCACCTTCGAAGTGGTGCCGAAGCGGGTCAGGAACATTTTCATCTGGGAATTCAGGGTATTTTGCCCCTCATCCAGGATAATGAAAGCGTTGTCGATGGTGCGGCCCCTCATGTAAGCCAGGGGGGCAATCTCGATAATCTCTTTCTCGATCAATTCGGCGGTGCGCTCGAACCCGATTAAGGCATGAAGGGAATCGTACAAGGGCCGGAAATAGGGATTAACTTTTTGCTGGATATCGCCCGGTAAAAAACCCAGTTTCTCTCCTGCTTCTACCACCGGCCGCGTCAAGACGATGCGGTTGACCTTCCTGCCGAATAGGTAGTTTAAGGCCATGCTGATGGCCAGGAAGGTTTTGCCTGTACCGGCCGGCCCGATGCCGAAGGTCAGGACGTTCCCATCGATGGCTTTGAGGTATTTTTTCTGGTTATAGGTTTTGGGAAAGACCTCCTTGCCATTGATGACGACCCGGGTCTTGCTGGTCAATTCCTGGCCGATCAACTCGGGTTTGCCCTCGTTAAAAAGGCTTAAGCTCATATCCAGGTCGTTCTCATTGAGGTCGGTGTGATCCTGGGAGAGTTCGACAATGGAATTGAAATACTTCTTGAAGTTTTTTTTGTGCTGCGCCTCCCCATCGAACATGATCTTGTTGCCCCGGAGAGATAGGCTGACGTTGAAGGTTTTTTCAATTTTTTCGATGTTGTACTGGATAACATGCAGTAGATTGGTTTTCAGATGCTCTGGATAAATTATCTCTTCCATTGTAAGGATTGTCTTTTCATGCTTGTTTTTTGGGATATTATAGCTCCCAAATGGGGAAATGTCAAATCTCCCCTGCCGGGTGGATGATTTAGGCCGGGCCGGCATCTTTTTTTTATAGTAAAATTGAGGTATACTTACCCTTAAATTTAGCGACATGAGGTGTCAAAAATGGTTATTGGCGAAATTGAACGGAGCGATACCGAGAAATTGGTGGTCGAATTGAGCAACTATAAAGGCAGGGACTTCGTCTCGGCCCGCATCTATTACCTGGCAGATAATGGCGAATGGCGCCCCACCAAGAAAGGGATCACCGTCAAGCCGGAAAAGGTCGATGAATTGATCGCCCTGTTCCAGCAGATAAAAGATAAATTACCAGCCAGTTAAAAAGGGTTATTTGTCTTTGATCACCCGCAAGCCGGTATAGAGTGGCTGCGGTTTGATCCTGGATTTGTCGTCCTGGGGGCGTTCGGCTGAGCCGCCCCAAGCTTCCCCATTACCAGGAGCGATCTCCACCCATTCGGCGGCATTTCCATCCAGGTCGAAGATAAGGTTTTCACCCAATGGGGAAAAGCTGGCCACCGGTTTTAACAGGAACGGCTGGTCGCCGTATTTCGCCAGCTCCGGCAAGAGTTTCTGGTAATCATCCGGGTTTAACGTATAGCCGGCCCAATAATCGAGGGTGTTCCCCCCCTGGATCTTGTACAGGGTGGGTATCTCGTCTTTGCCGGGCAGGCGGTAAGTTTCCTGCGTCTTTTGGCTCAGCCATTGGGTGTAGGCCAGGGCCCGCTCAAAGGTAATACCGGTCACCGGAACGTTTTCCGTGCCCGGTTCGATGCTAAAGGTGGGATCGAACCCGGCCCATTGGGCCCGGGTCACCTCGAAGCGACCGATGAGTTTTTTCTCGTGTTCCACCACTTCCGGGATGAGCAGCGAGTCCTTTTCGATTCCAAAGCAGTCTTTTACCCGGGCAATCTGTTGGTATTTGGGCAATTGGGCCAAAAGGCTGCCCTCTTTGAGCGCCTCGTTCTTCTCCGGCCCGCTCTTGAACAGGAAGCGGTCCAGCCAATTCAATTCCTCTTTTGACATGCGCCGGACATGGGCCAGTTTGATCGGTCCGTGCCCTTCGCCGGGGAAAGAGATGAAACGGACCGGCGCTTGACCGTTTATCTTCAAGGCCCGGTAAAACTCCATGCCCTGGCCATAGGGAACATTGCGGTCGTCCGTGCCGTGGAAGATGAGGACCGGGGTGTTGACTTCCTGGAGCTTGAACAGGGGGGATTTCTGGATGTAATGCTCGACCCTCTCCCAGGGCGGGCCGCCGAAATAGTAGTTATCGAAGGCCACACCGAAGCCGCAGGTGCCGTAATCGCTGATCCAGTTTACGTCCCCGGCACCCAGGCAGGCCACCTTGTAACGGTTCGGCTTTAAGATCAGGGCTATCCCCAGGATAGAGCCATTGCTCCAGCCGCACACGCCCAGCCGCTCGGGATCGACTTTGCCCTGGGCCACCAGGTAATCGACGCCTTTCTCGATATCCGGTACCTCGTATTCGTAATAGTGGCCGGCAATCGATTCGCAGAAGGCCAGGCCGTAATTGGAGCTGCCGTGGTAATTGACTTTGAGCACGAACGCCCCGCGCTCGCACACCGCGTGGGCCGCGTCAAAGGGGCCGTCTTCGAAAAAATCCATATCCGCCCCATTCGGCCCGCCGTGGATCATCAGCACCAGCGGGTACTTCTTACCCGGCTCATATTTATAAGGATAATAAAGAATACCTTCGACCGTACCGTTTAAAGCCCCTGTCCAACTGATGACCTCCGTCTTTGCCAGTGGTCTCTGGAAAATGGGCGATTTGATATCCATGACCTCCCGCACCCGGGTAAAGGCGTTGCCTTCCAGGCGGGCCAGGTAGTAGCGGGCCGGCAGGGAAGCGGTCGAGTAGTTGTAGATCATGGTCTTGCCGTCTTTTCCCAGGGTAAAGGAAGATATATTTTTTTGGATGTCCCCTTTGATTTTCTGAATGCTCCAGGTGTTACCTTTCTTGTAATAACGGGCATATTGGAAATGGACGCCGTCCGGCAAGGCCATGACGAATCCGTCATCCGTGACCCGGAAATCGCCGCCATCGCGGTCCCATTGCAAATCGATCTCCCGGTGGGTGAAGGTTTTTAGGTCGTACCAATAGAGCTTTCTGACTGAAGCCATGCGGTATTTCGGGTGGGTGCTATGGCTGATCGGCGCATAGAAACCGCTGTTGTCTTTGGCCCAGGAAAAGCTGCCCTCGGGTTTTAAGCTCTCTTCCGGGAAAACCTCCCGCGTCTCTTTGGTCTTGAGGTTCATCAGGTAATACCGGGGCCGGATTTCCTCGTCCTGCTCGAAGAGCACGCTCATGCTGACCGTGTAGATGACCCATTGCCGGTTCTCGGATAGGAAAAAGTCGGTAATCGGTTTTTGGTTATCGGTCAGGCGGCAGACTTTTTTTTCTTTGATATCGTAGTGGAAGAGGCGGGTAATCACCCGGTGTTCTTCATCCTCCACCACCGATGACGTGTCCTTGCCCTCTTCGGTTTCTTTCTCGTAGAAGGAATCGGTTTCCCTGGAGATGAACAGGAGATGGTCGGCGTCGAGCCAATCGTACTGGTCGATACCTTTCTCGAATTGGGTCAGCGGGTAAGGCTCGCCGCCGGTGATGTTCATGAGCCAGAGGTTACCCGGTTTGGTATCCTTGAACTCCCGGTCGGTCATGAAGCTGATCTGCTCTTTTCCCGGTACCCATTTGACGGAAGTGGACCGGTTTTCTTCCCGGGTCAACTGGATATCTCCTGTTTGTTTTCCCTGGATAGGGGTCAAGAACAGGGTATTATACCGCTTGTGATCTTTCTGGTTCCATTTGCGCACGCTCCAGCAAAGCCATTTGCTATCCGGGGAGACCAGGTAAGATTCGACCCTCTCGGTGGTAACCAGGTCGTCGATCTGCCATTGGTACTTGGCCGGCGGTGTGTCTGCCGGTCTTAAGAACGCGGCGCCAAAGACCAGCACCAATGCCAGGGAAACGATGATTCTATAACTTCTCATTCTCATGCTGCCTCCTAAAATGAGATACATTGTACACCAAAAGCCAACGAAAAAAAAGCCCGGTCGCTCCTCCTAAATCAACCGGATGATTTTTATAATGGTCTTGACAATCAAGACCATTTTAGCACCGGCTGCCAGTTGCTGGGCCAGATGGCGGCCGCCGGCCAGCCGGCGATATTTGACCGGGAAGGTTTTTTTTGATATGATATGGCTTCTCCGGGTACTGGGGAGACGGGCGAAAATCGTGCCGGGGCCCCGGTACCGGCCGGGTAAAGGAGCCAGCATGATCACCGTGGAAATTGCCCAAAAGATTATCCAGGATATAGATATCACGCCCCGCAAGGAAAAAGTACCGATGATGGATTCCCTGGACCGGGTCCTATCCACCGGCATTATTTCTTCCATCGATATGCCCCCCTTCGATAAGGCGGCCATGGACGGCTATGCCGTTAACTCGCACGATCTGGCCTTAAAATTCAAGATCGTCGAGACCATCGCTGCCGGTTCCATCCCCCAAAAACCGGTCGGACCCGGGGAGTGCAGCCGCATCATGACCGGGGCCATGTTGCCCCAGGGCGCAGATAAAGTCACCAGGAAAGAGGTAGCCGAAGAAGTAGATGGCACAGTCTGCTTTCGTGAGCCGGAGAAAGCCCTGAATGTCTGCTTGCGGGGCGAAGATGTGAAGAGCGGTGACCAGGTGTTAGCGGCCGGAACCCGGGTACGCCCCCAGGAAATAGCCATACTCGCCTCGTTGGGATTAACCGATGTATCTGTTTTCCAGGAGCCCATCGTCGGCATCCTGGCCACCGGGTCGGAGATCGTCGAGCCGGGAAATCCCCTGGCCCCGGGCCAGATTTACAACAGCAACGCCTATTCCCTGGCTGCCCAGGTCCGGCAATTGGGTGCGCAGGTCGAGTATGGCGGTATAGCCGCCGATGATAAAACCCGTTTAAGAGAGCAGATCGGTCAATTGGCCGAGAGAAGCGATATGGTTATTATTTCCGGCGGCGTCTCCCTGGGCGATTACGATTTTGTCCCCGCTATCCTGGAAGATCTCGGTGTCAAGCTCTACTTCCGGGAAATAGCCATTAAGCCCGGTAAACCCACGGTTTTCGGTGTCAGACAGGAAAAGGTTTTCTTCGGCCTGCCCGGTAATCCCGTATCCACCTTCGTGGTCTTTGAAATCTTTGTTAAGCCCGTTCTCTACAAGCTGATGGGCTTTGTTTTCCAGCCGGCCCTGCTGCCCGCGGTGATGGCTGTCGATTATAAGAGGCGCGACCCGGGGCGAACGGCCTTTATACCGGTCAGGTACGTAAATGGCCAGGTGCACATCATCGAATACCACGGTTCCGCCCATATCCATGCCCTGTCCCAGGCCAATGCCCTGCTCGAAGTGAAGGCCGGGATCACGCAGATAGCGAAAGGAAGCCAGGTCGATGTTAGATCCATTTAACCGCTCCATCCACTATTTGCGCATTTCGGTCACCGATCTGTGCAATTTACGGTGTACGTATTGTATGCCGGAGGAAGGGGTGGTCAAGAAAACCCACCCGGATATCCTTTCCTATGAAAAGATCGTCGCCATTGTCCGGGCGGCCGTGGGTTTGGGCATCGACAAGGTACGCCTGACCGGCGGCGAGCCGCTGGTGCGCAAGGGTATCGTCCAGCTTGTGCGCGAGCTCAAGACCATACCGGGTCTAAAGGAAGTCGGCCTGTCCACCAATGGCGTTTTGCTGACCGCCATGGCCCGGGAGCTCAAGCAAGCCGGGCTGGACCGGTTGAATATCTCCCTGGATACCCTGGATGCCGAAAAGTACCGGCAGTTGACCCGCATCGGCGATATCGATAATGTGTTCCGGGGCATCGAGGCGGCCATAGAGGCGGGTTTTACAGGCACGAAGATCAATATGGTCGTTATCCCCGGTTTCAACCAGGAAGAAGTGCCGGCCCTGCATGCCTTTTGCCGGCAAAGAGGATTGCACCTCCAGCGCATCAACCACTATTCCCTGGACGATCTTAACAGTATCGACCGGGCTTACCGGGCCGAGCGCCCCATGTCGTGCAGCCAATGCAACCGCATCCGGCTGACCGCCGACGGCAAACTCAAGCCCTGCCTTTTCTCGGATCGCGAGTTCGATATCGATTTCCAGGATATCGAACAGAGCCTGAAAGGAGCCATTTTGAACAAACCCCGGCAGGGCAGCCGCTGCTCCAGCCGCCACAACTTCCAGATCGGCGGCTAAGGGACTCGCCTATAATCATTGGTAATTTGCCTTGATAAAAGTTTCGATCCTCTCCAAAAATCTCATTGCTCCTGCTAATTGCTCCTGGGCTTCTTCTTTTGAGACCATAAAAAAGTCGTCATAATCGCTGTCATTCCTGAAATCCTGGGCGTCCATCAATATCTGGGAGTATTCTCTTTCGATTTTTCCTGTTTTCACAAATTTCTGATTGAAGAAGGCTATGATCCCCGTGTGTTTCCTGGCATCGAAGTTTTCCAGGGCCAATAATGCTCTAGTGGCATGAAATATCGAATAGTACGAACGGTTAATACTCTGGCTTAGTTTGTGGTTTTCAAGCAAAATCCTGGCGGATTCAAGATCATCCCTGGCTTTTTGCATTCTATGACGGGATAACTCCCAGTGCTGCTCAGCCATATATCTCAATTCCTTCTCTATCGATAGCAGAATAGAATGGCACCAAATCCCTGTATTCGAGGTACTGACTATGGCTCTTAACAATTATAGATATAATCAAGTCATACTTCAGAGATAGATCAACTTTTATCCTGGCCAATGTCCTGCGAACCCCCATCAGGTTTGCTGAATGATTATCAACCAGGACCACGATATCCATATCCGATTCCCTGGTTTGGTTTTGCCTGGCATAAGAACCATATAGGATGATCTCCTTTAATTCATCACCCAGTACAGATGTGATGGCGTTTTTGATCTCTTGCACTACTGTTACTGCCAGGGGGTCCTTGATACTGGAAATATTTCTCATGGGTTCAAATTACGACCTCTTCCGGTATTCTATCTGAAATGAGTAATGTTTTCAAGCCCTGGTGCCTGGATTTTTTCATAATTTTGTCTGAATAAATGGGCATTCCCGGCAGGGCAGCCGCTGCACCAGCCGCCACAACTTCCAGATCGGCGGCTAGGGGACTTTACAATGCCCCCTCTTTGTTGTAAAATTTTATAGATATTATATATCGGAGTGACCGGCGCGGATTTTAGCTGAAATGACCGAGCCCGGGAAGCGGAGGCTTGATGAGTTTAACGCATGTGGATGAGTCGGGGCAGGCCCGGATGGTTGATGTGGTCGGCAAAAAAGTGGTACGGCGCGAGGCCGTGGCTGCCGGTACTATTTTTTTACAGCCCGAAACCATCGATCTGATCAAGCAGAACCTGGTCAAAAAAGGGGATGTGCTGGCTACGGCCCGCATCGCCGCTATCGGCGGCGCCAAGAAGACCTATGATCTGATACCGCTCTGTCATAACATCCCCATCGACCATATCGGGGTATCGTTCGAGGTGCAGGCGGACCGGATCGGTATCCGGGCGAAGGCTTCCGGCCATGCCCGGACAGGCATCGAGATGGAGGCATTGACGGCGGTTTCGGTAGCCGCCCTGACGATTTACGATATGTGCAAGGCCGTGGATAAGGCTATGGTTATCTCCGATATCCGGCTTTTGGAGAAACATAAATATGAAGATTGAGTTCCGGGTAGAGGCGGTCAATATCTCCGAACAGAAGGGGGTACAGAAGCAGGAAGTGCCGGAGATCGAGCTGGTGGAAAACCGCGGCATCCGGGGCGACGCCCATGCCGGGGATGGGCACCGGCAGGTATCGTTCCTGGCCGGGGAGAGTATCGATAAGATGCGGGCCAAGGGCCTGGAGCTGAAACCGGGGGCCTTTGGCGAGAACATCGTTACCCGCGGTATCGATTGGGGCGGGGTTTTAGTTGGCGGAAAAGTCTTTGTTAATGGGGCCATCCTGGAGATTACCCAGATCGGTAAGGAGTGCCATGACCGGTGCGCCATCTACGAGGCGGCCGGGGATTGCATTATGCCCCGGGAGGGTGTATTTGCCCGGGTGGTTAAAGGAGGTAAAATCCATGCTGAAGATAGCGGTCATTACAGTATCTGACCGGGCTTCCCGGGGGGAATACGCCGACCTGTCGGGCCCGAAAATCAAGGAAATGATAGAGGCCAGCTCCCTGGGGGCCGAGGTTTCGCTGACAGTGGTGCCGGATGAAGGGGAGGAAATCAGTCGGGCCATCGGGGCCAACCTGGACAAAGACTATATCCTGACCACGGGCGGCACCGGGATCTCGCCGCGGGACATCACGCCGGAGGTGAGCCGGGAAATCTGTGAGAAAGAATTGCCGGGTATCTCCGAGATGTTGCGCCGGGAGTCTTACCGGGAGACCCGGAATGCGGTCTTTTCCCGCGGCTATAGCGGTATGAAAGGCAAAACAATCATCATTAATTTTCCCGGCTCTGTCCGGGCGGCTACCATGTGCACGGCCCTGGTGTTGCCTCTCTTAGAACACGGTGTCCACATGCTCCAGGGAAAGAAACATGGATGAACTGGCTGGTTATCCAGTGGGGCGACTTCTTTTGGATAAAAAATGTATTAATTTAATATTTTTCATCAAAAAAATTAAATTTATTGTTGACATGGCTGGAAAAAAAATGTACAATGCCTCCTTAAGTAACGCTCAAAAATCTAAATCTTCAAGGAGGAATTTTTAGATGAAAATGCCAAGTCAGATGAAAAAAGTTGTCTTGTGTGTCGGTTTGTTCCTGGTACTGGTGCTTGGGGTGCTGAATCTCAACGTTTTTGCCAGGGTATGCGCCAATTATTCAGAGATAGGCTTTTTAGAGCCTGTTAGACCCGGTGGGGGGACATTTGCAGAGGGGCAAAGCGCCATCGGGGGTTACGTGGTTTCCGGCGCTGCCTACCTGATGAGAGCGCATGCCGATTTTACCCTGCTCCTGTACCGGGTAGAGTTGTGGCTGCCGGGGGCCGACGATAATCGGGCTATCCTGCGGCGGGCCTCACGTTGCCTGGAAAATATGGCCAAGGCCATGTCTGCCTATGAGAAACTGGTTGTATTGGCCGGCGTTACCCCCTATAACCCGGAGGTAGGCAATGCCTTGTACCGCTTCGATTATGCTGCTTTCGGTCAGGCAAAGGGTTTGAATATGCCGGTATTCCAGGCAGTGGAGCCCTACCTGCGCCGCGGGGATATTTTGGGGGTCTATCGGGATATTTACTCCCGTCTCGGTAAAATCTCGCACGGGTTGGCGATCTTGAGGGACGAAATCCGCCCCGGTGAGCTCCCGGCCCTGGATGTGTTTTATCGGTTGCAGCAAGACTATTTCGAGACATTGCTCTTTGGTCAATATGTGGCAGAGGTCTTTGTCGAGATTAAGGAGAAAATGTAAAGATGCGTAATTTCCCCTCCTTCTTCATCCTGGAGCTTAAAAGGACATTCTGTAAAAGAAATATCATCATCCTGTCGATATTCTTGCTTTTTGCCGTCTATTTTGTCCAGGATGGGATCGGCGATTTCACCCACATCACCGCCAACAAAGAGCAATTTAAAGAGATCGAGAAAATGAAAGTCTCCCAGTACGATTATTACAATCAATACGGGAAATTCGGCTTTCGCCTGCTGTTTATCCCTTCTCCCCTGTGCAGTCTCTTTGTCAATTCGAGTCCCTTTCAAGAGGTGATTTCCCATGTAGATTCCGGTTTCGAGCTCAATATCTATAACTCATTTAAGGGAAGATCGTTGTTTGTCGAGAAATCCGGGGGATTTAAGGATTTATCGGGTATTATCCTGCTGTTCGGCTCGATGCTGTTTTTGGGTCTGGGGTACGATTCTTTTACCGGGAAAGAGTACCTGAGATTCATTTCCAGTTTCTCCAGCTCCAGGGTGATATTCTGGGGAATCCTGGTTACCCGTTTGCTGATGGCGATCTTATTCTCGGTACTGGTGATCGGTGTCTCCTTCCTGGTTATGCTCTTCAACCGTCTCCCGTTGGTGGGCGGCGATTTTGGCTACCTGTTCGCTTTTTTCGTCGTGACCGTGCTCTTACTCGGCACGTTTTTGTTGCTGGGTATGGCGGCGGCAACCATCAAATCACGCTATGTCGCTATCCCGACGATCATCATCTTGTGGTTCTGCCTGGTTTTCATGTTGCCGGGGGCAGTGGCCAAAATGACGGCCAAAAGGGCCGATAATATTACTTCCGGTTACAAACTGGAGTTTGAAAAGCTGCGCGCCATCGTGAGGTTTGAGAAGCGGGCCATCGAGAAGGAGGGGAAATTCATTATTTCAAAGAGTAAATCTCAATCGGAAAAAGAATTGATGGAAGATTATTGGCAGAATGAGTTTCGTACCATCCAGCAACTGGAAAATAGCATGGAAACTGAGATGAAGCGGAATATCCGGTTTTATCAGACCCTCTCTTTGTTTTCTCCCTCCACGTTCTACACCGCCACCGGGAACGAGATCGGTAGCCGGGGGTACGACAGCATGATTGCCTTTTACGAATATGTCCGGCGGCTGAAAGATGAATTCATCCGGTTTTATATCGATAAGACATTCTCTGCCCAGACCGGTGCGGTAGAATCCTTCGTCCGGGATGAAGAAAATCTTTTCTATGCCAGGAGTCGCCTGCCCCGGTATTTCGGTTTCGGTTTGGGGCTAAATGGGTTATATGTCGTTATCTTGATCCTCGTTTGCTATGTCAAGTTCAGGAGATCTCTTTTTAGCCTGGGGCGGGGTAGGGAATGGGTCCTACCGAGAGAAGAGTTGCGGATCAAACTGGAGATGGGTAAATGTACCGTCTGTATCACTTCATCGGCCGCTCTCCGGGCAGCCATTTACCGTTTTTTTGTGATGGCACCGACCGAGACCTTTATGGTAATGGATCTCGATGGCCTGGAGATCAAGGGGCATGAACAGAATTTTATCTATTTGTGTCACCCCGAATTTTTCCCTATCGATCTCAGGACCAGCGATTTGATTATGTTCTTCAAAAAATCGCTGGCTTTATCCGGGGTAGAGATTAAAGGGGTTGGTCAAAAACTGGAGGCGATGTTCACCCACCCCGATAAGAAGAGGTTTCATGAGCTTTCCGATACGGAGAAAGGTAATCTCATGTTTACTATCGCCCGCCTGAAAAAAAGCCGGATTTATCTCATCGATGAGATCGAGCGGGGGATGCCCCAGGACTTTACCAACGGGTTGATGGAAAATTTACGAAAACTGAAGAAAGAGCATGAAGGTGCTATCCTCTATTTATCCAGTAACCTCTATTTTACCGCCAAAGTCAGCGATAAGATGGTCATTCCCCCTGGCGAGCGGATCGAGAATATTCTAAAATAAAGGAATAAGCGGGAAAAACCCCTGTTATCGGATTTTAAGGAGTTTTTCCACCAGGTCTTCGGTTTTCTTGACATGGTACTTAAGCTCTTTTTGAAGAACGCCTTCTTCCCCTTCCTCCCGGTCTGGAACCTGGTCTTTGACAAAGATATCGCCAATGCCATGGATTAACCAATTGGCATCCACCTGGAATAACAAACAGAACTTTTCCAGGAACTGGGAATCAGGGAAACGCTGCCCTTTTTCATAGCGCACGAGGGTTTGCGTAACCACCTGGAGTTTAAGGGCGGCTTCATCCTGCCTGAGTTTGAAGAACTTTCGCACCGATTTTAATCTTTCACCGATATTGCCTGCTGTCATGCCTGATCACCGTGCTATGATGGCTTAATAAACCAAACGGACTTACGGCGAATATAAAGTTGACAAACGGTTAATTTTCCTTTATTATAAACCATGTTTAACTATTTTAATATAAAAAGGATATTATGGCAACTTGAGAAATCGATCAGGGAGGTTAATAAACGCTGATGGAAATAAACCGGATCATATCGTCGGAAGATGTCGCTCAACGGGCAGAAGTGGATAAGATATCGGTCTTAACAAATTCTTATAAATTCCTGCTGGAGCATGTCCTTATCCTTTCTTACCCGGGTAGCTACCGGTTGCTGGTGATTCACCTGGGGAGACTACTGACCGATTTGTCTTATCGAAGCTTCAAGGGGGCGAGGATCGCCTTTACCCGGCTCTATGGGCAGCGAAGGTGGCGGGAAGATGTGGAACCGGAGTGGAGTGAGCTTTACGATCCGGTCACGGAATACCTAGATTTACGTACCAACCGCATCGAGAGATGACTGGGTTCTATCCATGTGTGGCCCGGGTCACTTTCGGGTAAATATCTCTTCGATCTTTTTTAGATAGGTCTTGAGCCTGGTTAGCTCTTTCTCGTAGGTGGCGTGCTCCCCGACATCGGGCAAGAACATCTGCCCCTCCCCGTAAACGAGCCAATTGGCATTGACACTGAAAAGGCGGCAAAATTTTTGTAAAAAAAGCGAATCGGGTGACCGGAAGCCATTTTCGTACCGTGATAGTGTCTGTTTGGTCACCCTGAGCTGTTGCGATACTTCACCCTGTTTGAGGCGCAGGAATACTCTGACTGTTTTAAGTCTCTGGCCTAATTCATCCCGGATCATCTGTAGTCACCACACCACCTCCGATCCAGGTATTTATAAGCGACCAGGATTCATACACCAGGCGATAGATCGCATGTTCTTGTGATTGGTTTTTATCATATCCGGTATTTTAATACAAAAGCTCACACATCGCAACTAAAAAAAATAGTGTAGAAAAATCGAAGTTTTTATACTATACTATAAGCATCATGAGACAAGTTGCGACTTTTTTCTTACTCTTCTCTACGGTGGTGACCATGACCTCAAGAGGAAACATCGAGCTGGACCGGTTTCTTCCCCAGGAGATCGCGGGTTATCGAAAGATCGGCCCGGATGTCCAACATACCCCCGATGATCTTTACCAATACATCGATGGCGGTGCCGAGCTTTTCATATCTTACGGTTTCCGGGACATGGCCGGTCGACAGTACGCCCGTGCCGAAGATCCCGATGATACTATCACCGTCGATATCTTCGATATGGGCCATTCCTTCAATGCGTTCGGGGTCTTTTCCCAGGGGTGCGAAACCATTCAAACAACCATCGGCCAGGCCAGTCAATATGCCGGTGGCCTGTTGACACTCTGGAAAGGACGGTTTTATATTTCTATCATGGGTTTTCCAGGAACGGAACAGAAAAAGGAAGTGGTTTTCACCCTGGCCCAGGGGATCGCCCGGTCGATACCGGAAGAAGGGGCGTATCCGCCCGTTATTGCCCTTTTACCTCCCCAGGGATTGGTGCCGGCCAGCATCCGCTATTTTCATCATCATACCTGGCAAAACAGCCATTTCTTCATTTCCAGTGAGAACATCCTTCACATCGACAATCATACGGAAGCGGTCCTGGCCAGGTACAAAGAAGAGGATAGCACTTACTTGGTCATGGCGATCCTCTACCCGGAGATAACAAAGGCAAGGGCGGCGCACCGGAGTTTCCTGGAAAAATATCTTCCCGGGGCCGGGGGCGATATCAAGAAACGGGATGATGGTCGCTGGACCGGTTGCCGACTTCAGGAGAAATTATTGATCGTCGTTTTTAATGCCGCTTCCCCGGAGAAGATCGTCCATGTTTTTGCGAATGTAGGTAAAGTTAAATAAAATTTTTGGAGGTTAGTATGTCGAAGAAGAAAGTGATCACGCGGCGGGAATTCATCAAGGGAACCTCGATCGCCGCTATCGGTTCCAGCCTCTCCTGGGGGGCGCCGGCATGGTTACGCCCGGAATCGCAGAATGCGACCGATGTGGTCCTGGTCAGGAACCAGGATGTCCTGGATGAGAGCGGTTCGCCAAAGTACGATGTGGTACTGGAGATGTTGGATGCGGCCGTCACCGCCCTGGCCAAGACCAAAGACCCGATAACCGCCTGGAAACAGTTTATAAAGCCCCATGACGTGGTCGGTATCAAGACCAATGCCTGGAATTTTTTGCCCACCACCAGCCCGGTAGAAAATGCCATCAAGAAAAGGGTCATGGATGTCGGCGTACCGGAGACGAATATCGGCATCAAAGACCGGGGCGTACATGCGGACCCATTTTTCCAGAAAGCCACTGCTTTAATCAATGCCAGGCCCATGAGAACCCATCATTGGGCAGGGGTGGGGAGCTGTCTGAAGAACATGATTACCTTTGTACCCAACCCCTGGATTTACCACGATGACACCTGCGCAGACCTGGCCAAGTTGTGGGAATTACCGGCCATCAAAGGCAAGGTCCGTTTGAATATCCTGGTCATGTTTACCCCCCTGTTCCACAGCGTCGGCCCCCATGGCTTCAGCCCCGAGTATACCTGGAAATATTACGGTTTGATCGTCGGTGTCGATCCGGTAGCCGTGGATACCACCGGGGTGCGCATCATTCAAGCCAAACGGTTGCGCCACTTTGGCGAAGATCGTCCCCTAAATCCCCCGGCCCACCATATTTCCCTGGCCGATACCCGGCATCACCTCGGCATAGCAGACCCGGGCAAGATAAACCTCATCAAGATTGGGATCAGCGCTGATGGTTTGATATAAGACCGGACAGGATATTTATTTTCCACCCTTGCAAGTTGCCTGGTTTTGAGGTATACTTCGATACTAAAAAGTAACACGGCAAAGTGGTGTTTGCCTGTAGAGACAATTTGATCCGTTATATTGGTATCCTATGGCAATGCAGAGCGTAAAAAGGGTTTTCCCGGTTAAGAAAGACAAGGAGAACATCTCCGAGATGGTGGTGGAATACATCTTGCTCCAGAGCAATGAAGAGTTATCCAATCTTACCGTCAAGAACATCGCCCGGACATTCAGTATGAACCCATCCTATCTCTCACGGAAATTCCTCAAAGACAAAAAATTCTCCCTGGGTTTCCACATACTCAGGATGAAAGTTTTCCGTGCTGCTTCGTTGTTACGGGAAGACAAGAGTATCACCATCATGGAACTGGCCAGGAGAATGGGATTCTGCACCACCGGTTACTTTATCCATGTTTTTAAGAAGTTTTTCGGCACCTCCCCCGGCAAGTTCAAGGATATTATCCGTTAGCTGATCCCAGAGTGGCTTTCTCCTTTTATCGGGGATACAATTTCCTAAAAATTTTTGGGGATAGTTCTTTTCTTTTGGGGGGAAGACAGGTCTGGAGCAGATTTGGGGGGTAAAGATGAAAAGGGTCGCGAAGCGAATAGCTAAAATAATTACCTGGAGAGAAATAAACCCGGGAAATAACGATCACATATAGTCGGCCTCCAGGGAAGGAAACGGTATTTACTGCCCTGGGGATTTTCGTTACCGGGAGCTCCGTAATGATCTTGCGGGCGCCGAATAGAAATACTGCTGATGGTAATCATTTTGGCTATTGTTGATGGGCTTAAGGTATGTTATAAAAAAACATTAACAGTATCCCCGATAAAACCTTTTGCCCTGTTAATTAAAAGGATTTTTTTCCTCCCAGAAGCGGAAGCTTGCCCGTTTTTTGGTCCCATTACAATTCGGTCTATTTATTGATAGAACTTAACATTCATGGTTCCAGGAAGATAAGATATCGATGATCACGCTGGTTCATTTTTTCCTTCGTCTTGAAAGATTGGGTATTAAACTCTCCCTGGAAGGAGACCAACTAAAAGTCAATGTGCTGGAGGGCAGGGAGCTTACCCCTGGATTGATGGCGGAATTGAAGCGCAGAAAAGAGGAAATCAGCGGTTTCTTGCGAAGAAATAAAGATTACCAGCCCATCGGGCCGCAAGAAAAGAAGGAATACTACCCCGTCTCTTCGGCGCAAAAACGGCTCTATGTTTTGCATCGGATGGAGTCGTCAAGCCCCGTTTATCATATAACCGGATTGTATGGACTATCGGGCGCGATAGATGAAGCCAGGTTAAAGGCCAGCTTCGCATCCCTGGTATCCCGCCATGAGAGCCTGCGCACATCTTTCCTGATGATCGACCATGAGCCGGTGCAAAGGGTGCATGGGGGGGTTGCTTTTGAGCTGGAAGTATATGAGCTGGAGGGACCAAAGGGACATAAAGGACAAAAAGGACAAGAGTTGATAGAGCTGGTCATCCAACGTTTCGTGAGGCCCTTCGACCTGGGGGAAGCGCCCCTCCTGCGGGTGGGCCTGATCCGGACCGGGGATGAGGAACAAATCCTGCTGGTCGATATGCACCACATCGTCTCCGATGGCACCTCGGTGGGCGTATTGATCAGCGAATTTACCGCTCTTTACCGGGGTGAACCGCTACCGCCCTTACATCTCCAATACAAGGACTTTGTCGGCTGGCAGGCCAGCCCCGGGCAGCGGGAGGAATTAAGTGTCCAGGAAGCTTATTGGCTCGCCCAATTTCCCGGGGAAATCCCGGTACTCTCCCTTCCCTATGATTATCAGAGACCGTTGATCAAGGGTTTCTCCGGGAAAAGCGTGCATTTTGAGATAGATAAAACTGGAACAAAGGCCATTAAATCTTTTGCATTACGGGAGAATGTTACCCTGTACCTGGTGTTATTGGCCGCCTATTACGCGCTCTTATCCAGGTTATCCGGCCAGGAAGACGTTGTGATCGGCACACCGGTGGCCGGGCGCCGGCATACCGATTTAGAAGGAATCATCGGTATGTTTGTCAACACCCTGGCACTACGTAATTTCCCGGTCGGCGACAAACCTTTCCGGGTTTTCCTACAAGAAGTCAAGTCCAGGGTGTTTGCCACTTTTCAAAACCAGGATTATCCCCTGGAAACCCTATTAGAAAAGCTGGCAGTCCAGCGGAATGCCGGTCGCAATGCCTTGTTCGATGTCATGTTCGCCTTACAGGATTTCGATATGCCCTGGATAGAGATTGGTGAGCTGAGGTGCAGACCGCATGAATACAAGAACCATACCGCTAAATTCGATCTCAGCCTGGTGGTAGTAGAGGCGAACCAAAGATTGAAATTAACCCTGGAATATAGTAATACACTCTTCAAAGAGGAGACCATCGATAGGTTTTCCCGGTATTATCGGGATATCCTGCATAATGCGGTTTTTGATCCCGACCAGGAGCTAGGCGGTATAGCGATGATGACCGGGGCCGAGCAGGGGGAGATTTTGGCCGGGTTTAACGGCACGGTTGAGAAATACCCTGGCGATAAGACTCTGCCGGAGTTGTTTATCGATCAGGTGGAACGGACGCCCGCTGGCCTGGCGTTGAAAGGGCCAGGGCCGATCGCTCTTTTAGACAAGGCTGGAGGGGCAAATAATTATTCGCCCCCCCACTGTTATTTGAGTTACAGCGAGCTCGACCGCCGGGCCTCGGCCCTGGCCGGGGCATTGATCGAGAAAGGGGTTTTGCCCAATACCATTGTCGGTTTACAGGTAGAACGATCTCTGGATATGATCATCGGCATCCTGGGGATATTGAAAGCCGGTGGGGCTTATTTACCTATCGATCCGGAGGCACCGCCGGAGAGGGTCGATTATATGCTGGCTGATTCCGGGGCCGAGATTGTCATTGGCCCACAGACTGTAGGGGCGAACTGCTGTTCGCCCATTCAGGATATCGGTGCGGAATGCAAGGGCGAACGGCAGTTCGCCCCTACGGATCTGGCCTATGTCATCTACACCTCCGGCTCGACCGGCCGGCCCAAGGGCGTACCCATCGGCCACCACAACCTCTGCCCGCTGCTCCATTGGGGCTACCGTCATATCGGCATTAACCCCGATGATCGCCTGGCCCAGAACCTCTCCTTTTACTTCGACTGGTCGGTCTGGGAGATATTTATCACCCTCACCAGCGGCGCCCTCCTCTGCCTGGTAGACAGGGAGACATTGCTGGACGGTTGGAAATATACCGCCCTGCTCAACCGGGAAAAGATTACCGTGCTCCATATCACCCCCACCCAATACCAGTACCTGGTCGCCAGCGGTCAAAAGCTCCCTTACCTGCGGATATTGAGCCTCGGGGCCGAGAAACTGTCCGTGGATTTGGTGCAGCGCAGTTTTAGCCAGGTAAGCCCGGAATGCCGGGTATTCAACATGTATGGCCCAACCGAGGCCACCATCATGGCCGCGGTGCTGGAGATAGACCGGTCAAGGCTGGCGGAATACGGCGATTTGTCGAGTGTGCCGATCGGGCGTTCTATTAGCAATACGGGTCTGCTTATCCTGAATCGCTATCGGCGATTATGTCCGGTCAAGGTAGCCGGCGAGTTGTTCATTGCCGGAGATGGCCTGGCCGGTGGCTATCTCAATAACCCGGAGCTGACGGCAGAGAAATTCATTTCCGCCCCTCTCCACGGTGGAGAGGGGATGGGGGTGAGGTTAGATCGTCTCTACAAGACCGGGGATTTGGCCAGGTGGTTAGAGGACGGCAGCATCGAATTCCTGGGCCGGGTCGATTTCCAGGTCAAGATCAGGGGTCTCCGTATCGAACTGGGCGAGATCGAGACCCAGTTGAGGAAGCATCCGGCCATCAAAGAGGCGGTGGTACTGGTCCGGCAGGCGGGCGAAGGGGATCCGTACCTATGCGCCTACCTGGTGATGGGGCCGGGGCAGGCCCCGGGAAAAGAATCTCTGCGCCGGTTCTTATCGGAAAAAATGCCCGCTTACATGCTCCCGGCCCAATTCATCAACCTGGAGAAAATCCCCTTGACCGCCAATGGGAAAATCGATCGCCAGGCCCTCTTTGCCAGCGAATCCGATTCGATTGTCGGTTCAGAGTACATTTCCCCCAGCACCGGCATTGAGAAAAAGCTGGTGGAAATCTGGGCCGACGTGCTCAAGAACAAAAAGAGCATTGGCATCCATGACAATTTCTTCGACCTGGGTGGAAATTCCCTCTCCCTCGTTCGCCTGGCCGGCCGGTTAAAAGGGGCGTTTAATCGGGAAATCCCGGTAGTGGCCCTGTTCAATTACCCAACCGTGGCCGCCCAGGCTGGTTATTTCGGACAGGATGAGAGAGAAGATAAACCAGGAAGGCAAAAACACCCGGTTAGCACCAGGGGAGTGGCCGGTTCCGATATAGCCGTCATTGGCATGGCTGGCCGCTTCCCCGGTGCCGCGAATATTGACGAATTCTGGGATAATCTTAAGCAGGGCGTGGAATCGATTACGATTTTAACCAAAGCAGAGGCGCTGGCCATGGGGGCCACCGAGGAATGGGTCAACCATCCGGGTTACGTGGCGGCCAAAGGAATTTTAGAGAAGGACGGGCACTTTGATGCCTACTTTTTCGATTATACACCGGCTGAAGTTCGGTTTATGGATCCGCAGGTCAGGTTTTTTCACGAATGTTGCTGGGAGGCGCTGGAAAATGCCGGTTATGAGGCAGAGGGTTACCCCGGTTTAATCGGCCTTTATGCCGGGGCCAGTGCCAATCCCTATTGGGAGTTTTCGTCCGCGCAATCGATGGGTGCCCATGTTTTTGAACAATGGCAAGCCATACAGTTTATCACCAGGGATTTTCTCACCACCCGCATCGGCTATAAGTTGGGTTTAAAAGGGCCATGTGTGGCCGTGCAGACCGCCTGTTCTACTTCCCTGGTGGCCATCGATTTTGCCTGCCAGGGTTTATGGAATGGCCGTTGCCACATGGCATTGGCCGGCGGCGTATCGGTGACGATGGAGAATCAGCCCGGCTACATTTACCAGGAAGGGATGATCATGTCGCCCGACGGACACTGCCGGGCCTTCGATGAAAAAGCCAGGGGGCTGGTGGCCGGCAATGGGGGGGGTGTAGTGGTGCTCAAGCCTTTGCCGGAGGCGTCGGCCGATGGAGATCATATCTATGCGGTGATCAAGGGGGTTGCGGTCAATAACGATGGTAACCGGAAAGTGGGTTATACTGCCCCCAGTATCGTCGGCCAGGTAGAAGTGATCCGGGCTGCCCGGGAAATGGCCGGCATCGATCCGGACAGCATCGGCTATATAGAGGCGCATGGCACCGGCACCATCCTCGGAGATCCGATCGAGATAGAAGCCCTGACACAGGCATTCCGGTCGGAGCGAAAAGGGTATTGCGCCATCGGTTCGGTCAAGACCAACATCGGTCACCTGGATGCGGCAGCCGGGATTGCCGGGTTCATTAAGACGGTCCTCTGCCTGGAACACCGGTTGATTCCACCCAGCCTGCATTTCCAGGTCCCCAATCCAGCCATCGATTTTGCTAATAGTCCTTTCTACGTGAATGGCCGGTTGCAGGAGTGGAAGAGGGAGGGGGGGCCGCTAAGGGCCGGGGTGAGTTCTTTTGGCATCGGCGGCACCAATGCCCATGTCATACTGGAAGAGGCACCGGACCCGGTATCCGGCGGTCCCTCCGGGAAATACCAGGTTCTCATGCTGTCTGCCAGGAGTAAGACCGCCCTGGAAAAGATGACCGGGAATCTGACCGCTTACCTGGGTGCCCAGTCCGAAAAACCCACCGGTTCGGCTAAAGCCGGTTGCGAGGCGACTCTGGCCGATATCGCCTATACCCTGCATGTGGGACGGAGGGCCTGGAAATACCGGCGGGTGTTCATCGGTGCCAGCCCGGGAGAGATCGTTTCCGCTTCAGCCATCGACGGTGAGGCTGGAGAAGGGGATAAGCCGGTCATGTTTATGTTTCCAGGACTCGGTTCAGAGTACGTTAACATGGGCCGGGAACTCTATGAACGACAAATGCCGTTCCGGCAAGAGATGGATCGGTGCTTCGAGATTCTCAGACCCTTGCTGGGGCGGGATTTAAAAACAGTACTCTATCCTGATCATGGGAGCAAAGAAGAGATGGAGTCGGCCGCTGGAGAAATTCATCGGGCCGAGCTGGCCCCACCGGCCATTTTCATTCTTTCGGTGGCGCTCGCCAGGTTGATGATGCGTTGGGGAGTAAAGCCCCAGGCACTGATCGGCTACAGCTTCGGCGAGTATGCGGCCGCCTGTGTGGCCGGGGTATTCTCATTAGAAGACGCATTGAGGGTGGTGGTGGGGCGCAGCCAACTACTGGAAAAAGCGGCCCCCGGGGCGATGTCGAGTGTACCGTTAATGCGGGCTGAGGTCGAACCGCGGTTGGTTTCTCATCCCCAGGTCTCATTGGCCATCGATAATGGGGAATCGTTTATTGTGGCCGGCCTGGAAGGGGCAGTGGCCGAATTTGAGCAGGAGATGAAGAGATTAAAAGCGGTATGTATGCGGGTGCCGGTACATCGCGCCCTGCATAGTCGGCAGATGGATGAAATAGCCGGGGAGTTTGAGAAACTGGTCGGCAACATTCGTTTGCATAAGCCGTTTATTCCCTTTGTATCCAATGTTAGCGGCGACTGGATCCGGGCCGATGAGGTCGTAAGACCGGGATATTGGTCGGCCCATCTTAGGCAAACGGTGCGTTTTGGCGATGGGTTGAAGGCACTCCTCCAGGGCAACGATGATAGTGTCCTGGTGGAGGTAGGCCCGGGACGGGACTTGAGCGCCATGGTATCCCGGTTTGTGGGCAAGAGTAGAATAGAGCGGGTGATCAACCTGGTCAGGCGTGAGACGCAGGCGGTGTCGGACGAGTATTATTTATTGAACCGGTTGGGGCGGATGTGGGTGCAGGGAGTGAAAATCGCTGGACAGGAATTTTATGCCGGTCAAAAACGGCGGCGACAGCCTTTACCCACCTATCCATTCGAGAGACAACCGGTGTTAAGAGCGGGGACAGTGGTGGAAATTACGCCGGTAAAATCGGTAGCAGAACCGGGCTTGTATCCCCGGCCCCATCTGGCAACCGCCTACCAGGCGCCGGGAAATGAACGGGAACAAACCCTGGCCCATCTCTGGCAGGACAGTTTTGGCATAGGGCCGATCGGCATCGATGATGATTTTTTCGAGTTAGGCGGAGATTCTTTAAAAGCCCTGGTCATGGTGTCCAAGCTTCTCCAGGCCATGAAAGTGGACATACCTATCGGTGATTTTTTCCGTCATTCCACCATTCGCCGGCTCTCCCGGTACATTTCCGGTCATCGGGGACTCGGAGGCTTACCCAACCTGGACCGGGCAGAAAAGAAAGAATACTACCCCCTCTCTTCGGCGCAAAAACGCATCTTTCTTCTCCAGCAACTGGATAGGGAGGCGACCGGCTACAATATGCCGGCGGCCATGACCATCCAGGGGAAACTCGGGAAGGAAAAATTGACCGGGATTTTTCAACGCATCATCCGCCGGCATGAGAGCCTGCGCACGTCTTTCCTGGTGATCGGCCATGAGCCGGTACAGCAGGTGCTGGACCAGGTGGGCTTTGAGCTAGAAGTATTTGCTGCTGATGGACGAGGTGGACGAAGTGGACATAGTGGACAGGAGCTAGAGCTTATCGTCCGAGAGTTTATCCGGCCCTTCGATCTAAGCCGGGCGCCGCTCTTGCGCGTGGGCCTGGTCAAGAGCGGGGAAGAATCCCACATCCTGCTGATCGATATGCACCATATCGTCTCGGACGGCGTATCGCTCAATGTCTTGATCAGGGAATTCATGGCCCTCTACGGCGGCCAAGAGCTAGCGGAATTGCCGATCCAGTACCGGGACTATGCCGAATGGCAAAACCGGGAAAGAGACCGGCAGGCGCTAAAGAAGCAGGAAAAGTACTGGTTATCCGAGTTTGGTGGAGAAATCCCGGCCCTAAATCTCCCCACCGATTTTACCCGGCCGGCAGTACAGAGTTTTTCCGGTGCCAGCCTGGGTTTTATCATCGGAAAAGAAGATACCGATCGGTTAAAAACCCTGGCCATTGGGCAGGGGTCCACCTTGTTTATGGTGCTGTTATCGATCTTTAACCTGTTAATGACTGCCCTCTCAGGCCAGGAAGACATCGTGGTCGGGACACCGACGGCCGGCCGGAAGTACGCCGAGCTCCAGGCACTGGTCGGTATGTTTGTCAACACCCTGCCTTTAAGAAACTTCCCGGTCGGCGACAAGACTTTTAAGGATTTCTTGCAGGAGGTGAAAAATCGGACCATCGCTGCCTTTGAAAACCAGGAATACCAATTTGAAGAACTGGTGGAACGCCTCGATTTAAGAAGGGATACGAGTAGAAACCCGCTCTTCGATGTCATGTTTGTCTTACAGAACCTCGGATTGGCCGATTTGGAAGTACCCGGGCTGCTGGTTAATCCCTACGCCTTCGACTCCAGGATGTCGAAGTTTGACCTGACCGTCCAGGGTATGGAACGGGCCGGGGAGCTCGATTTCTATGTGGAGTATTGCACCAGCCTGTTTACCCGCCAGACCATCGGGCGGTTTGTGTCTTGTTTCCAGCGGGTTGTCGCCGCAGTCCTCCAGGATATCGACCGGCCCATCTCGGCGCTAGAAATCATTCCAGATACGGAGAAGGAAGAAATTTTATGCCGGTTTAACCGTACCAAAGCCCTATTCCCGGTAAACAAGCGGCTGGATGAACTCTTTTCCGATCAGGTGACGCGCACACCCGCTGGCCTGGCGTTGAAAGGGCCAGGGCCGATCGATCTTTTAGACAAGGCTGGCGGGGCAAATAATTATTCGCCCCCCCACTGTTATTTGAGTTACAGCGAGCTCGACCGCCGGGCCTCGGCCCTGGCCGGGGCATTGATCGAGAAAGGGGTTTTACCCAATACCATTGTCGGTTTACAGGTAGAACGATCTCTGGACATGATCATCGGCATCCTGGGAATATTGAAAGCCGGTGGCGCTTATTTACCTATCGACCCGGAGGCACCGCCGGAGAGGGTCGATTATATGCTGGCTGATTCCGGGGCCGAGATTGTCATTGGCCCACAGACTGTAGGGGCGAACTGCTGTTCGCCCATTCAGGATATCGGTGCGGAATGCAAGGGCGAACGGCAGTTCGCCCCTACGGATCTATCCTATGTCATCTATACCTCCGGGTCTACCGGCCGGCCCAAGGGCGTACCCATCGGCCACCAGGAACTTTGTCCGCTGCTCCATTGGGGCTACCGTCATATCGGCATTAACCCCGATGATCGCCTGGCCCAGAACCTCTCCTTTTACTTCGACTGGTCGGTCTGGGAGATATTTATCGCCCTCACCAGCGGCGCCCTCCTCTGCCTGGTAGACAGGGAGACATTGCTGGACGGTTGGAAATATACCGCCCTGCTCAACCGGGAGAAGATTACCGTGCTCCATATCACCCCCACCCAATACCAGTACCTGGTCGCCAGCGGTCAAAAGCTCCCTTACCTGCGGATATTGAGTCTTGGGGCCGAGAAACTGTCCGTGGATTTGGTGCAGCGCAGTTTTAGCCAGGTAAGCCCGGAATGCCGGGTATTCAACATGTATGGCCCGACCGAGGCCACCATCATGGCCGCGGTGCTGGAGATAGACCGATCGAGGTTGCCGGAGTACAACGATTTGTCCAGTGTGCCGATCGGGCGTTCTATTAGCAATACGGGTCTGCTTATTCTGGATCGGTATCGGCGATTATGCCCGGTCAAGGTAGCCGGCGAGTTGTTCATTGCCGGCGATGGCCTGGCCGGTGGCTATCTCAATAACCCGGAGCTGACGGCGGAGAAATTCATTTCCGCCCCTCTCCACGGTGGAGAGGGGATGGGGGTGAGGTTAGATCGTCTCTACAAGACCGGGGATTTGGCCAGGTGGCTGGAGGACGGCAGCATCGAATTCCTGGGCCGGGTCGATTTCCAGGTCAAGATCAGGGGTTTCCGCATCGAGTTGGGCGAGATCGAGACCCAGTTGAGGAAGCATCCGGCCATCAAAGAGGCGGTGGTACTGGTCCGGCAGGCGGGCGGAGGTGAGACCTACCTATGCGCCTACCTGGTGATGGGGCCGGGGCAGACCCCGGAAAAAGAATCTCTGCACCGGTTCCTGGCGAAAAACCTGCCCGTTTACATGATCCCGGCCTACTTTATCGATGTTCCTCTCATGCCCTTAAATCCCAATGGAAAGATCGATATTGAAAAACTCCCGGCCCCGGAAATCGGGATTGGCCGTGATTTTATCCCCCCAGGCAACGAAGTAGAATATCTCCTGGTCGAAATCTGGTCGGAAATCCTTGACGTTCCCAGGGATAAAATCAGCATCGATGCCGATTTCTTCGAACTGGGCGGCCACTCTTTGAAAGCTGTCCTGGTTCAGATGCAGATTGAAAAAAGGCTCGATATTTATATTTCCAGCACGGAACTATTTAAAACGCGCACCATCCAGGGTGTGGCTTCACTGATTACGGCCATCCGTTGGGTCAGCGATGAGCTACCGGAGAGTAGCGGGGATAAACAGGAAGAGGTGATCATATGAGTGGGCCATTGGATTTAATTTCCAGGTTAAAGAAAGCTCGGTTGGGCCCCACCTGGAGGATCGGGGCCTTGAGATTTATGCACCCAAAGGAAAATTGTCAAATGAATTACTGGAAGTGCAGAGCGATTTTTATTTTTAGAGGTAGACCATGATTATAGAAAAATTTTCCCAACAGGTTCAACGACAGCCTGGGCGGTTGGCGGTTGTCTCGGGACCGGACCGGTTGACCTACAGTCAGTTGGCCGGCCGCGTCCGGCCGATAGCCCGGGAAATGACCGGTAAAGGCCAGGTAGCGGCCCTGCTGTTCGAGCACGGGGTGGACATGGTGGCCTCGGTACTGGCCGCCTTAACGGCCGATCAAACCTACCTGCCCCTGGATGTAAAATACCCGGAAAACCGGCTCTCTTATATGCTGACCCAGTCGGGCGCCGCTTCGATATTGACCGATACCGGCCACGAGGCCCTGGCCCGGCGGCTTTGTGAGAAACTGGCCGCCCCTCTCCCGGTCATTGTGGTGGACCGGCTGGCCGCCCGGCCTGACCCTGAAGGGGATGGGCCTTTGCCGGCCGGCGACAAACCGGCCTATATCCTTTATACTTCCGGGTCTACCGGGCAGCCCAAAGGGGTGTTCCAGGACCAGGCCAACGTTTATTATTATACCCGCAATTGGATCGAGCGTTTTGCCATCACACCGGCAGACCGGATGACCTTTTTTTCCGCTTTCAGCCATGACGGAGCCGTGCAGGACATGCTCGGCGCTTTACTGGGCGGCGCCACCCTCTACCCGGTCGATGTGATGAACCAGGTCTTGATGGCCAGGCTGGCGGACTGGTTAAACGAGGAACAGATCACCATCTGGCATTCGGTGCCGACTTTGTTCCGGTATTTCGTGGGCACCCTGTCTAAGACCGACCGGGGGAGATTCCCCCACCTGCGGTACATCCTGTTGGGTGGGGAGCCCTTGCGTATGCACGATATCCAGGTGTCCCGGCAATTTTTCCCCCAGGCCATCCTGGTCAATGTCTATGGCCAGACCGAGTCATCGGTCAGTTCTTTATGGGAGATACCACCGGCAGACCCGGTTCACCGGGTGTTGCTCGGCCGGCCGCTCGACCGCACGCGCTTGATATTGGTAAACGACCAGGATGAGATCATCGAAGATATCGGGGTAGGGGAGATCGTGGTCGCCTGCGACCACCTGGCCCTCGGTTACTGGCAGGACCAGGAGGCCAGCGAGCGGGTCTTTGCCCGGGATGAACAACTGGGCCGGTTGTACTATACCGGTGATTTGGCCCGCCTGCTGGCAGATGGGAATATCGAGTTCTTGGGCCGCAAGGATGGCCAGGTCAAGGTCAGGGGATTTCGCGTGGAACCGGGGGAGATCGAGAGCTGCCTGTTGAAACATCCGGCGGTACGGGAGGCAGCGGTCACTGCCCAGCCTGACCCGGATGGCAATAGCGAATTGTGCGCCTATGTGGTGGAGAAATCCCCTGGCCCGGCCAGCGACGATGAAGCGTTTTTCTCGGGATTACGCCGTTTCCTCCTGGCCGAGTTGCCTGAATACATGGTTCCTTCGGCGTTTATGCGGCTCGACCGACTGCCCCTGACGCCGAACGGCAAAGTGGATAAGAAGCGGTTACCGGTAATCGCTTCGGCCCGGGTGAAGCATAAAACCGCTTTTGTACCTCCGGCTAACCCCAGGCAGGAGATCATCTGCCGCATCTGGGCAGAGCTCCTCGGTGTAGAGCGGGTGGGAATTCATGATCATTTCTTCGAGCTCGGGGGTAATTCCTTTAAGGCCCTGACTTTTCTAGCGAAGATATTCCATGAGGCCGGCATCGAGATTCCCCTCTCCCAGGTTTTTGCCGCACCGACCGCCGCTGAACTGGACGAGTTCCTGGAAAAAGACCGGGGAAAAAGGCTATTCGAGGCCATCGCGCCGGTGGAAGACCGGGAATGTTACGATCTCTCTTTTAACCAGAAGCGGTTGTGGCTGCTCCATCAACTCGATCAACAGGGTGCCTCTTTCAATCTCAGCGCCCGGTTCGAGCTGCCTTTTGCCGTTTCCGAAACGCTCGTGCAAAAGGTGTTGCACACCCTGGCGATGCGCCATGAGAGCTTGCGTACCGGGTTTTGCCTGGTCGATGAAGAGGCGGTGCAATTCGTCTTAAAAGAGGTGTCGATACCGGTGGCCCTGGAGGATATATCTGCCTGTGGGGAGGAAGAGAAACAGGTCCAACGGGACCGGCTGTTCCGGCAATTGGCCGTCGGGCCCTTTGCCCTGGACCAGCCGCCGTTGATCCGCCTGCTTTTGGTTAAACTGGCAAAAGACCGGTACGATTTGATGTACAGCATGCACCACATCATTTCCGATGGTTGGTCATTGCAGCTTCTGCGGGCCGAATTTTCCCTGTATTACCAGGGGTTTTCCGAAAATTCCAGTGCGGTCTTAAAGCCCCTGGAACTCGCTTACCGGGATTTTTCCGTCTGGCAGAGCCGCTGGTTGAAAAATCCCCAGGCGATAGACGCGGCCCACCGCTTCTGGAAGGGGAAACTGGGGGCCATGGGGGGCGTCCTGGAACTGCCGGCCGATTTTTCGGCCCGGGGTAATGATGCCTCCGGCGCCGCTTATGTGACCTGGCTGACAGAGGAGCAGACCGGGCGGCTGCGCCGTTTGGCCGAGGAACACCGGGTCTCCCTGTTTATGGTTCTCTTCTCCCTCTACCTGGTGCTGTTGCAACGTTTCTCCGAGCAGGAGGAGATCCGCTGCGCCGTTATCAGCTCCGGTCGGGACCAGCTTGCATTGCAGGATATTATCGGTTTTTTTGTCAATTCCCTATTCACCTGTACGCGGGTGGACACCCGGGAGAGTTTTAGCGATTTTCTCCTGCGCGTCAACGAGGAAATGATCGACATATTTAAGCACCAGGGCTACCCGGTGGAGCTGGTCTGCCAGGAGCTGAACATGGGCTACCCGGAAGTGACGGTCTCATTTAACATGTTGAATTTCCAGGAAGAGCGAACCCGGGAGCGCATTGAGCCGCCGGCCCCGTTCCATGCCGCCGATGCGCTCGATGCCCGGTTTTCCCTGGAGGTCTATGCCCTGGAATTTAAGAATGGTGTCTCCACCCACTGGACTTACTTAAAAAAGCAATTCCTGCCCCAAACCATCGCCTACATGGCCGATGAGTACATCGAGCTGGTCGATTTTTTTTCCAGCCGGCCTTTCTTACTCCTGGATGCCTTTGACCAGGCGGAGGGGCCCGCCTTTCAAAAGAACCAACCTGCCCTACGCCCGGAGGTGAGCGATGCTGTCGAAAGCCTTTAGCCAACAAGTAGAGAAAACACCCGCTAAGATCGCTATAAAAGAGAATGCGCTGACCCTTACATTTAAGGAGCTCGCCGATTTGACCGGCCGGGTGGCCGCCCTGATCGCCGGGGCCGGTCTTGACCCGGGAGGCGGGAACCGGGCGGCCCTGCTCTTTGGGCATGGGAGCGATATGGTGGTGGCCATCCTGGGTTGCCTGGAAGCTGGGTGGGTCTATGTGCCCATGTCTGCCGATTACCCCCATAACCGGTTAAAATACATGCTTCAAAATTCCGGGGCCAGCCTTATCCTGACCAATTCCCGTTTCCTGGCCCGGGCCCGGGCCCTGGGGCAGGAGGGCCAACACCCGGTACTTATCCTCAACATCGATGAGGCGCACCGCTGCCCGGCCCTGGGCAGCCAGGGGCAACCGGGAATAAATCCCGATAAACTCGCTTATATCCTTTACACCTCCGGTTCTACCGGTCGTCCCAAGGGGGTGATGCAGACCCACGGCCATGTCCTATATTACACCCGCAATTGGGTCGAGCGGTTCTCCATCACCGCCGCCGACCACCTGACCCTGTTCTCCTCTTTCTGCCATGACGGCTCTGTACAGGACATGTTTTCCGCCCTTTTGACCGGCGCTACGCTCTATCCCATGGATATGAGAAACCGCAGCGATAGCCTATCTTTGGTCGATTTTTTACACGAAGAGGGAATCACCATCTGGCATTCGGTGCCTTCATTGTTTGGATTCTTTTGTCAATCCCTGGATGAGGATGTCCGGTTTGACACCATCCGTTATATCCTGCTCGGTGGGGAGCCGGTGCGCGAATATGAACTGGACATGATGAAAAAGTATTTTCCCCAGGCCATCCTGGCCAATGTCTACGGCCAGACCGAGTCTTCGGTCAACACCATTCGCCAGCTCGGTCCGACCGAAACGTTCGGTAAACCGCTCATCGGCGACCCCCTCGATCAGACACGTATTTTTGTTATCAATGAGGCCGGCCGGCCGGTAAAACCGCTGCGCCAGGGCGAGATCGTGGTGGCCAGTGCCTTTATTACCCCCGGTTATTGGGGAAATGGGGCCGAATCCCAGGAAGCCTTTACTCAGGATGCGGAACATGGGCGTCTCTATTGGACAGGCGACCTGGGCCGCCTGCTGTTAGACGGTCAGATCGAATTCATCGGCCGCAAAGATGCCCAGGTCAAGATCAGGGGTTACCGCGTGGAACCGGGGGAAATCGAGACCCTATTGCTCGGCCGGCCGGAAATCAGCCAGTGCATCGTGGTGCCCAGGCAGAGGGCCGATGGCGATAGTTACCTGTGCGCTTACCTGGTACCGGCCACAGACAGCCAGGGAAACCGGCCCGATATCGATCCAGCCGGGCTCAGGAAATACCTGGCCGGGGAACTCCCCGATTACATGGTACCGTCTCATTTTGTCCAGTTGGCGGCGTTTCCCCTGACCCAGAGTAACAAGATCGATCGCCAGGCCCTGCCCGAACCGCGGACAGAAACCGGTAAGCTGCCGGTGCCGCCCCGGGACCGGGTGGAAAAGCGGCTGGCTGCTGTATGGGCCGGGATACTGGGCATCGATGCCGGACAAATCGGTATCGACGACAATTTTTTCGATAGCGGCGGCCATTCGCTCAAGGCCACCTTGCTTACCAGCCGCATATACAAGGAATTCCAGGTAAAATTCCCGATCGCCGGGGTCTTTTCTTCTCCGACCATCCGGGGCATGGCCCAAATTGTCCGCCAGGCCGACCCGGAGACCTATGCCGCTGTCGAGCCGGTGGAAAAGAAGGAATATTATGCCCTGTCTTCGGCCCAGAAGCGGATTTATATTATGCAGAAAGTGGCGCCGGGAAGTACCCAGTACAACCTGAATACCGCCGTCATTATCGAAGAGGAGGCCGATCTGCCCAGGCTGAGACGGGTATTTCCCCGCTTGATCGAGCGGCACGAGAGCCTGCGCACATCGTTTCTCCTGGTCGGCCAGGAACCGGTGCAGAAGGTGCTGGAGAGGGTTGATTTTGAGTTGGAAGTAGTTGAAACTGGCGGACAGTATGGACAGGAGGCAATAGAGCTTATAGTCCGGGGATTTGTCCGGCCCTTCGACCTGGCAGCCGCGCCCCTTTTGCGCGTGGGCCTGGTTAAGCTCGAAGAACGTAAATACATCCTGTTTACCGATATTCATCACATTATCGCAGATGGCCTATCTATGGCGAATATAACCGTCGAATTTTCCTTTATCTACGCCGGTCTTGAACTTCCCCCGCTGACCCTCCAGTACCGGGATTTCGCCGAATGGCACAACCAAAAACTCTGCTCCGGCCACATCGGGCGCCAGGAAGAGTTCTGGTTAAATGAATTTTCCGGCGATTTACCGCGACTCGACATCCCCCTCGATTATCCCCGCCGCCCGGAGCGTGGCCCCAGCGGTCAGCGGCTCGAATTTTCCATCGACCGGGGGGCGGCAGACTACCTGCGGGCCCTGGCCAGGCTCACCGATGCCAGCCTGTTTATGGTTGTACTCGCCATTTCCAATGTCTGGTTGCAAAAAATTTCCGGGCAGGAGGATATCGTGATCGGCACCGTCACCCTTGGCCGCCACCACACAGACCTGGAGGGCATTGTCGGCATGTTTGTCAACACCCTGGCTTTGCGAAATTTTCCCCGTGCTGAGCGCACTTTCGGCGATTTTTTAACCGCAGTGCGGGACCGCACCCTGGCCGCCTTCGATAACCAGGATTATCAATTTGAAGACCTGGTCGATCGCCTTCTTTTAGCCAGGGACCCCGGGCGTCACCCCATTTTCGACGTCATGTTCGATTTCCACCAGAAACAAGATCGGCCCGAAGAAACGACCATGCGCCTCGGCGATGTGGAAATCGATTTATCCAGAATAAAACCGTACAAATACGAGAGAAACGAAACACTGTTTGAATTAAGCCTGATCGTTTATGAAGAAGATGAACGGATAAGGGTTATCCTCAATTATAGTACCGACCTCTTTAAAAAAGAGACCATTGCCCGGTTTAGCGATTATTTTAAAGAGGTGGTGGCGGCGGTTGTGGCCGATCCCCAGGTTAAGTTGAAGGATATCAAGATCGCCCATGAGCTTGAGGCGATAAAGGCCGATGCTTACCGGGCCCTGGAGAAGGGCTTTGATTTTTAAAGAACCATGAATAGGGACGATGTCTGGGATGAACCATCATTGCGATAACCCAACCGTGAAGCCGGGAATTTTCCTATGAGCCATTTATTCCAATTGATTTCCAGGCTTGAGAAGTCCGGTGTCCGGCTAGAGCTGGTGGACGATCGCCTGAAAATAAATGTGCTCGATGGTGGCGATTTGTCGGACGATCTCTTGCAGGTGGTTAAAGAGAGAAAAGAAGAGATCGTTCGTTTTCTCAGAGAGCAGAAGGGGTTCGAGGTGCTGCCTATTGTCGAGAAGCGGGAGTATTACCCGCTCTCTTCGGCCCAGAAGCGGATGGTCGTATTGCAGCAAATGGAGCCGGAGAGCACCTCTTACAACATCTCTTCGGTCTTACAGCTCGAGGGAAAACTCCTTCCGGGAAATTTCAGGGACACGTTTAGCGGTTTGATTAACCGCCATGAGAGCCTGAGAACCTCGTTTTTCCTGGTCGATGATGAGCCGGTGCAACGGGTGCTGGATAGGGTTGCTTTTGAGCTGGAAGTATTTGGTGCTGATGGACAAGGTGGACGGGGTGGACAGAGTGGACAGGAGCTAATAGAGCTTATCGTCCGGGATTTTATCCGGCCCTTCGACCTGGCCGTTGCGCCCCTCTTGCGCGTGGGCCTGGTCCAATCGGCTGAAGACAAGCACTTATTGATGCTCGATATGCACCACATTATCTCCGATGGCACCTCGATGGGCATCCTGGCCCGGGAGTTTATGGCCCGGTATGGCGGCCAGGCCCTGCCGCCCCTAAAGCTACAGTATAAGGACTATGCCGCCTGGCAACAACAAAGGAGGGAGGGCGGTAAGATCGACCAACAGGAAAAGTACTGGTTGGCTGAGTTTTCCGGGGAGATCCCGGTGCTGCAATTGCCCTATGATTATGCCCGGCCGGCCATCCAGGCTTTTGAGGGGCAAGCCATCGATTTCCAGGTGGGCATTACCCAAACAGCGGCTTTAAAAAACCTGGCCGGCGGCGCAGGGGCCACCCTGTACATGGTTCTATTATCGGTCTTTTCGGTGCTGCTGGCCCGCCTCTCCGGCCAGGAGGATATCGTCGTCGGAGCGCCCACGGCTGGCCGGCTACATGCCGACCTGGAGGGTATTATCGGCATGTTTGTCAATACCCTGGCCACCAGGAGTCAACCGCTGGATGACAAGAGTTTCCTCGATTACCTGGCAGAGGTGAAGCAAAAAACCCTGTCCGCTTTTGAAAACCAGGAGTACCCGTTCGAGGAACTGGTGGATAGGGTGGATGTGCGGCGGGACATGGGTAGAAACCCCCTGTTCGATGTGGTGTTTGTGCTGCAAAATATGGATTTGCCCCGACTGGAGGTGGCTGGACTGGTGCTTAGTCCTTTTCCGAATGAAACCCGGACAGCCAAATTCGATTTGAGCCTGACTGCGATCGAGGCCGGGGAGATGATCCTGGGTAACCTGGCATACTGTACCCGGTTGTTTAAGCCAGGGACAGTCAGCCGGTTTATCGGGTATTTTTTACAGGTAATCGCAGGGGTGATCGCGGGGCCTGGGATCAAGATAGGGGATATCGATATCCTTTCGGAGAAGGAGCGGGAGCGGTTGCTTGAAGAATTCAGCCACGGCACCGGGCAACCCTATCCTGGCGATAAGACAGTGGTTGAGCTTTTTGATGAACAAGTGGTAAAGACGCCCGATAGAACAGCCCTGTCCGGTGAGACTGTAGGGGCGAATAATTATTCGCCCCTACACTATTCTTTTAGCTATAGCGAGCTTAACCGGCGCACTGCGGCCCTGGCCGGGGAATTAATCGAGAAAGGGGTTTGCCCCAATACCATTGTGGCTATCCGGCTGGAGCGGTCGATCGAGATGATGATCGGTATACTGGGCATATTGAAAGCCGGTGGCGCCTACCTACCCATAGACCCGGAGGCGCCGCCGGAGAGGGTCGATTACATGCTCCAGGATTCAGGGGCAGAGATTGTTATTGGCCCACAGACTGTAGGGGCGAACTGCTGTTCGCCCATTCAGGATATCGGTGCGGAATGCAAGGGCGAACGGCAGTTCGCCCCTACGGATCTGGCCTATGTCATCTACACCTCCGGCTCTACCGGACGGCCCAAGGGCGTGATGATCAGCCATCAAAACCTCTGCCCGCTGCTCCATTGGGGGTATGAGCACCTGGCCCTAACCCCGGATGACCGCACCATCCAGAACCTCTCTTATTTCTTCGATTGGTCGGCCTGGGAAATCTTTATCACCCTCACCTCCGGCGCCAGCCTGCACCTGGTTAACCGGGAGATTCCCTTAAACCCGCGGGCCATGGTGCAATTCATCCAGAGCCATGAGATCACGGTGCTGCACTGCACACCCAGCCAGTTCCAGTACCTGCTCAACGAGAGTTTAAGCGCCAACAGCTTAAAACACCTGTGCCTGGGGGCCGAGAAGCTCGATGTCGATTTGTTGAAGCGGGGCTTGGCCGCGGTTACGCCCGGCTGCCGGGTGTACAACATGTATGGCCCAACCGAGGCCACCATCATGGCCGCGGTGCTGGAGATCGACCGGCAGGGGGTAGGGACTTATGAACACCTGACCAGTGTGCCGATCGGCCGTTTTGTCGGCAATACGGCGTTGTGGGTGCTGGACCGGACCCAGAAATTGTGCCCGGTGAAAGTGGCCGGGGAGCTTTACGTCGGCGGCCAGGGCCTGGCCCGGGGCTACCTGAATAACCCGGAGCTGACCGCGGAGCGGTTTGTGTTCTCACCCCTCACCCCCAACCCCTCTCCCACAGGGGGGAGAGGGGAAGTTGCCGAGCGGGGCGCAGCAGCAATCCCCGGAACGGGCATGCTGAACCGAATTGCGGAAAGCCCGCAATTCGTGAAGCCGCAGGCAAAACTGAGCACAGTTTTGGCCGGTAGTGAAGGGGATTGGTGCGTAAGCCCCGCCCCGCACCGCACGCCAGCCACCACTCACCAATCACCACTCACCAATCGACTCTATCGTACCGGGGATGTGGCCAGGTGGTTAGAGGACGGCAGCATCGAATTCCTGGGCCGGGTCGATTTCCAGGTCAAGATCAGGGGCTATCGCATCGAACTGGGTGAAATCGAGGCGCAAATACTCAAGCACCCGGCCATCAAAGAGGCGGTGGTAGTGGCCCGCGATGCCGACAACCGGGAAAAGTACCTGTGCGCCTACCTGGTGGCACCAACCCATCAACCATTGGAGACCCAGGTCTTACGAGAGTTCCTATCCCAAAGCCTGCCCGGGCCCATGATCCCGGCCCAGTTTGTCTGGCTCGAGCAGATGCCGCTTAATCCCAATGGCAAGGTCGATAGAAAGGCCCTGCCGGGACCCCAGATTACTGCCGGTGGAGCTGGGGCGGTTCCCAGGGACGAGATCGAGAGACGCCTCATCGGCCTTTTTTCAGAGGTCCTCAAACGACCGCCAGCGGCCGGTAAGCTTTCCCGGATCGGTATCGATGATGATTTCTTCGCCCTGGGCGGCCATTCGCTCAAGGCGGCGTCCCTGGTGACCAAGATTCACCGTTACCTGGGCGTTAAACTTTCCCTGGCCGATATTTTCCGCGCCCCCACGGTCCGGCAATTGGCTGGCTCGATGAGGGACTTGAAGCCGGAGGTATTTACCCCGATCACGGCCGGAGAAAAGAAGGCGTATTACGAGGCGTCCTCTGCCCAGGAGCAGGTTTGGGTCTTAAGCCAGGTTGAGGCTTCTTCCCTGTCTTTTAATGTATCCACCCTCTTTCCCTGGCCAGGGGACCTGGATCGGGATATACTGGTGCGGGCCTTTAACTTCCTGGCCAAGCGCCATGAGAGCCTGCGGACCGTGTTCTTCCGGCAAGGGGGAGATATTAAGCAGAAGGTCATCGATGCCGGGGGGACGGCATTTATCCCGGGATATGTCGATATGCGGGGGATTTTAACCGGGCCGGCCCGGGAGATGAGGCTGGCAGAGTTGCTGGCAGAGGAGTTACAGATCTCTTTTAACCTGGAGAAAGGCCCGCTGTGGCGGGTGCGCCTCCTGCACCTGGCCCAGGGAAATTACCTGTTCTTGTTCACCATCCATCATATTGTGGCCGATTTCCTCTCCCTGGAGGTGATCAGCCGCGAGCTACCGGCGATCTACCGGTCCCTTGAAAACGGGCAACTGCCTGGTCTCCCACCCCTGGCCATCCAATACCGGGATTATACGGCCTGGCAGGAAGAACGCCTGACCGGCCAGTTTAGCGACAGGCTTTACCGCTATTGGCAGGGACAGTTATCCGGCCGCTTACCGCTCCTGGATCTGCCCTATGACCGGGAACGGCAGAAGAACCCGGCGTACGCTGGGGAGAGTATGACTATCGTTATCCCGGCAGAAGTGGTGGGGGCATTGCGGGCCCTGGCCGATCGGCATGGGATCAGCCTGTTTATGGCCCTGCTGGCGGCGGTCTATGGACTATTTTTCCATTACTCCGGTCAAACCGATATCATTATCGGGACACCGGTTTCCGGCCGGGAACATGCCGATTGTGAGGGGCAGGTCGGCTTCTTCTTGAACATGCTACCGTTGCGCCTGGTTTTTTCCGCAGGGCACAGCTTCACGGCCCTGTTGGGCCTGGTCCGGGAAATGACCCTGGCCGCCTATGAGCACCAGGCCTACCCATTCGATCGCCTGGTCGCCGACCTGGGCATTGCCCGGAACCCGGGCCGCTCCCCCCTGTTCGATGTGGTGGTGGATATGTTGAACCTGATGGGGGCCACGGCCCAGGCCGTGCTCCCCGATTTTCAGTTTATCCGGCCGGCCTGGAGCAAATACGATCTGTCCATTATTTTTGCCGAAGGGGAAGAGACCCTGGATGTTCATTTCGAGTACCGCACCGGCCTGTTTAACCGGGGGACCATCCAGCGCCTGATGAATCGCTACCGTACCTTGCTCCAGGGCGTTGTCAAAGACCCGGAGCAGTCAATCTCCAGGCTGCCTGTGCAGGAAGAGAAAGATGTCGGGATACCGGCCTTCACCACCTTTAGCCGGCCGGGAAGTCAAACGGGAGGAACCTAACATGGAAATCGAAGCCTCTTTTCACCAGGAGAGACTCTGGTTTATCGATAAGTTCGAGGCGGGTACCCTCTATCCCGCAGCGCCCACCTATCATAACATACCCCTGATCTTGCAGCTGACGTGCCGGCAGGGGGGGAAAATAGATAAAGCGATACTGGAACAGGGTATCCGGCAGGTGATCCAGCGACATGAGGCCTTACGAACCGTGATTGTCACCCGGGAGAGCCGGCCGGTGCAGTATATCCGCCCTGGGGTCGATTTTACCCTGGAGGAGGGGAGCTTACCGGGACCAACCCAGGCCGAAAACCCTGCTCTGGCCCTGGCCGTGGCCTATGCGCAGCAGCCTTTTTCCCTGGCAGAGGGTGCCCTTCTGCGGGGTAAGCTTTTTTACCTGCAAGCGGGCAGATACTGGTTGGTCCTGGGTATCCACCACATCATTGGCGATCGTCATTCCCTGGAATTGATCAGCCGGGAAATTTTAACTATTTACCGCTGCCTGGCACGGGGAACCGGGCCGGACCTGGCCGAACCGACCGCCCATTACGCCGATTTTTCTCGCTGGCAACGGGGTTTCTCAGCGGAGGTACAGGAGAGGTTGCTCTTTTACTGGAAGCGAAAGCTAAAGGGTGGCCTCCAGCCCCTGGAATTGCCGACCGACCGGCCCCGGGAAGCCGTGCATTTATATGGGGCCGCCTGGCAGGGCTTCGATTTACCGGGCGTCCCGGTCGATTCTCAGCCGGATCGGGGATGTATTCTTTTCCTGGTGGCTTTAAAGATTCTTTTGCACCGGTACTCGGGCCAGGAGGATATCCTGGTGGGCACCAGCCTGGAAAATCGGGATCAACCGGAAATGACCGGTATTGTCGGGCCCCTGGTCAACCTGGTTCCCCTGCGGAGTCTCTTTCGGCAGACGATGACCGCCCGGGAATTGCTGGAACAGGTGGGGCAGACGGTTGATGAAGCCCGTGAATACGGGGCCATACCCTTCGATCAGCTGGTGCTGGAATTAAAACCGGATGTGGATATGAGCCGCACCGCCCTTTTCGATGTGCTTTTCCAGTACCGGGAGAAGACTTCCCTGGCCGGGATTTTAGAGGGCATAACGGTAGACATGATCGAGACCAACCTCGGTTGGGGAAAGTACGATCTGAACTTACTCATCCAGGTTGGCGAGCAGCACGATCCGCCCCAGGGTATACTGGTGTTTAACAGCCGCTATTACAACCAGGGGGCTATCGGCCGGTTTATCGGCCATTACCGGGCGATTGCCGGGCTCTTGGCCGCGAATCCGGATATAGAGATCGGCCGCCTGCCTTTCCTGACCGAAGCCGAGCGCCATTGCCTGCTGGTGGAGTGGAACCATACTGAAGCGGCCTACCCGGACCAGGAAACGATCGCTGGGCTCTTCACCCGGCAGGCGGTCAAAGGCCCGGACCGGGTGGCCCTGGTTCATGGGGATGCGTGTCTTTCTTATGGGGAGTTGCATGGCCGTGCCGGTGGACTGGCCCGGTCTTTGCGCCAGGCTTATGGGGTGGGAGCGGATACGATTGTGGCCATCCAGATGGGGCATTGCTTCGAGGCGGTGACCGGTATCCTGGGTATCTTGCTGGCCGGCGGTGCTTACCTGCCCATAGACCCCGATTACCCGCAGGAGCGTATCGATTACATGCTGGCGGATTCAGGGGCAGAGATCGTTATTGGCCCACAGGCTGTAGGGGCGAACTGCTGTTCGCCCATTCAGGATATCGGTGCGGAATGCAAGGGCGAACGGCAGTTCGCCCCTACGGATCTCGCCTATGTCATCTACACTTCCGGCACGACCGGGAAACCCAAAGGCTCCCTGGTGGAGCACCGGAACGTCGTCCGCCTGATGTTCAACGACCGCTTCCCATTCGATTTTAACCCCCAGGATACCTGGTGTCTGTTCCATTCGCTCTGTTTCGATTTTTCCGTGTGGGAGATGTACGGTGCGCTACTTTACGGCGGCCGGCTGGTGATCATTCCCCGGCTGACAGCCAAAAATCCGGCTGCTTTCCTGGAGATACTGAGATCGCGCCGGGTGACGGTGCTCAACCAGACGCCCCCCTCGTTCTACAACCTGGCCAAAGAAGAGGTAAAATGGGCCGGTAGCGATCGCCTGGCCCTCCGCTACGTCATTTTCGGCGGCGATGCCCTACAACCGGCCCGGTTAAAAGAATGGCATGAGCGTTACCCGGCGGTGCGCTTGATCAACATGTACGGCATTACGGAAACGACCGTGCATGTGACCTTTAAAGAGATCACCGGGCCCGATATCCGGCAGGATATCGGCAACATCGGCGTCGCCATCCCCACCCTGACCACCTACATCCTGGATGCCAGGCAGGAACTTTTGCCCATCGGGGTCCCGGGTGAGTTATGGGTGGGCGGCAAAGGGGTATGCCGCGGGTATCTGAACCGGGTGATGTTGACCGGCGAAAGATTTATGACCAATCCCCATCGACCGGGGGAAATCATCTACCGGTCGGGCGACCGGGTAAAAAGGCTGGAGAATGGCGAAATGGAATACCTGGGCCGCGTCGATCACCAGGTCAAGATCAGGGGATTCCGTATCGAGCTGGGGGAAATCGAACACCGGCTGCTGGAGATTCCCGGCATCAAGGCCGGTGTGGTGATCGACCGGCAGGAAGAGGGTGGGGACGGCGAGCGTTACCTGTGCGCTTATTTTGTCTCTGAGCAAGATATTTCTGCGACGGGAATCAGGCATCGCCTGGCCGAGAAGCTACCTGGATATATGGTGCCGGCCCATTTTGTCCGTCTGCCTTTCATACCGCTGACCGCCAACGGCAAGACCGACCGGGGGGCCCTGCCGGACCCGGAAATAGAGGCCGGGGAGGAATATGTTCCCCCCGATTCCGATAGCGAGCGGCACCTGGCCGCTATCTGGGCCGAGGTGTTGCACCTGGACCCGCAGGTGATCGGCCGCAAGACCAACTTTTTTGAAATCGGGGGTAATTCATTGAAGATTTACCACCTGGCCGAGAAGTTGAAAGAGGTATTCGCCAGGGAAATCCCGGTGGTCGTCCTGTTCGAGTATCCGACCATTCAAGACCAGGCCCTGTACCTGGCCGGGACGGCCGGGGATAGGGCTGGAGAAAAAGCCGGCGAAAAAGCCCCGGCTGGCCGGGAAGATGCCGGGTCCGACCGGATCACGCAGGGGCGGGAACAGATGCAGGGAAGGCGGGAGCGGCTGTCAAAACCCGGGAGATAAGGAGAAATAATGAAACCAGTAGATGGGTATCATGGGTATGAAATCGCGGTCATCGGTATGGCCGGGCGCTTTCCCGGGGCGGCCGGTATAGCCGAATTCTGGGATAACCTGCGGCAGGGCCGGGAAGCGATTACTTTTTTCTCAAAAGAGGAATTGCTACAGGCCGGGATCGACCCGGAGCTCCTTGATAATCCCCGGTACATTAGGGCCAGGGGGGTCCTGGCCGATACCCAGTATTTCGATGCCTCCTTTTTCCATTATAGCCGGGCGGAGGCAGACATCATGGACCCGCAACTGCGCCTCTTACACGAGTGTTCCTGGCATGCCCTGGAAGATGCCGGCTACGATCCCGGGACTTTTGACGGTCCCATCGGCCTCTACCTGGGTGCGAGCACGCACCATTATTGGCTCTCCCGCTTGCTCACCCGGGATAAAATCCCGTCGGAGAACTTCCAGGCCTTTTCTTTGAACGATATTTCTTTCATGACCACCCAATTGGCTTACCACCTGGACCTGCGGGGCCCGGCCATATCGGTCCAAACCGCTTGTTCGACGTCGCTGGTGGCCATCCATATCGCCTGCCAGGCGCTACTTTCCGGGGAGTGCCGCCTGGCCCTGGCCGGGGGGGTGTCGCTCCGCCTGCCCCAGAAGAGCGGTTACCTTTTCCAGGAGGGCATGGTGATGTCGCCGGACGGTCGTTGTCGGGCATTTGACGCCCGGGCCGAGGGCGCAGTGGTGGGAAATGGAATGGGTGTGGTGGCGCTCAAACCGCTGGCCGATGCCCTGTCGGACCATGATCATATTTATGCGGTGGTCAAGGGCAGTGCGGTCAACAATGATGGCCGGCGCAAGGTGGGTTTTACCGCGCCCAGTGTCAAGGGCCAGGCAGAGGTCATCCGGGTGGCCATGCAGGCCGCCGGTGTGGAACCGGAGAGTATCACCTATGTCGAGGCGCACGGCACCGGCACGCGGTTGGGAGACCCGGTGGAAATCCGCGCCCTGGCGCAGGCTTTTGCCACCTCTAAAACCGGGTTCTGCCGCATCGGTTCTGTCAAGACCAACATCGGGCACCTCGATGTTGCCGCTGGGGTGACCGGGTTTATCAAGACGGTTTTATGCCTGTATCACCGGGAGATTCCGCCCAACCTGCATTTCGATACACCCAACCCGGAGATCGATTTCTCGGCCACCCCATTCGTGGTCAATACCCGGTTGACGGCCTGGGAGGGAAACGGTGGCCGGTTACGGGCCGGGGTGAGCTCATTCGGAATCGGCGGCACCAATGCCCATCTGATCCTGGAAGAAGCGCCGGGAAGGGGCGAAGAAGAGGGGAATGCGGAAGCGAATGAGGAGCAGTTGATCGTCTTATCGGCCCGGACACCGGAAACCCTGGAACAAATGAGCGAGAACCTGGCCCTCTACCTGTCTTCGGCGCCCGGCCAGCCGATAACCCCGGCCCCCCTGGCCGATGTTTCCTATACGCTCCAGGTGGGGCGGAGCGCCTTTGAGCACCGGCGCATGTTGCTGGCCAAAAACAGTCAAGAAGCCGTCGCCGCCCTTTCCAGCCCCGGATCGAAAAAAGTTCGCACCCTGTCCAGGCTCCGGGAGCAACCGCGGGTGGTTTTCATGTTTGCCGGTATGGGCGGCCAGTACCTGGACATGGGATTGGGCCTCTACCGGCAGTCGCCGGTATTCCGGCGGGAAATGGACCGGGCCGCCGAAATTTTACGACCGCTGCTGGGGGATGATATCCGGGAGATCTTATACCCGGGTCTCTTTTCTGCACCGGTTAGTCAGAAGCTCTCCCTGCCCGGTATATCCCAGCCACTCCTGTTTGCCTTCGAGTATGCCCTGGCCGCCGTGCTCCTGGACCTGGGGATCAGGCCCGATATCATGATCGGTTACAGTTTCGGCGAATATACGGCCGCCTGCCTGGCCGGTGTTTTCGACCTGCCGGAGGCGCTCCGGTTGATCGTGGAGCGGGGCCGGTTGATCGAAGAGACGCCGCTTGGGGCCATGTTGAGCGTGCCGCTGCCCAAAGAGGATCTCGATCCCTTGCTCGCCGGGGAGCCGGGTCTCTTCCTGGCCATAGACAACGGTTCCTCCTGCCTGGTGACCGGCCTTAAAGACACGGTCCAGGCATTTGCCGAGCGGATGAAGGAAAAGCGGGTGCTGTGTATGCCGGTGGAGGCCAACCGGGCCCTTCACTCCCCCCTGATGGACCCGGTGGTTGGGCAATATGGAAAAATAGTGGGCGGGGTGTCATTAAAAGAACCGCATATTCCTTTCATATCGAATGTCACCGGGCGATCGATCGGAGCCCGGGAAGCGGTTTCCCCCGATTACTGGACCCGGCACCTGGCCGGTATGGTCAGGTTTGCCGAAGGCATACAGCTCCTGGCCAAAGAACCACGCTCTATTTTCCTGGAGATCGGCCCGGGACGCGATTTGAGTACCATGATCCAGCGTTACCTATCCGACGGCCAACCGGCGCTTCATTTCATCCGGCCGGAGCCAAAAGAGGTATCCGATAATGCCTATTTCCTGGAGCGAATGGGCCGGTTGTGGCTGCACGGCCAGGATATCGACTGGCCGAATTGGTACCGGGAAAAGATCAGGTACCGGGTTTCCTTACCCCTCTATCCTTTTGAAAAGCGGGCCTTCCAGTCTGAAGAAGAGAGTACGATGGCCGCGGTCCCGAAGCGGCCGGAGCGTTCCGGGCCGTCTTCGATCTCCGGCCGGCGACCGGGAATCGGGCATTTACCGCACGATCTGGTGATCCAGGAGGTGATGCGGGGTTTTTCCACCATTTTTGGAGTGGAGGAGATCGGCCTGGAAGAGGATTTTTTCGAGCTGGGCGGGGATTCTTTGAAGGTGATTACCCTGGTCGATCGCCTGCACCAGGGCCTGGGAATGCAGATTCCCATAGAGACCGTATTTAAGCACCCGACCGTGCAATCGCTGGCCCGTTTCCTGGGGGAAAAGACGGAGAGGAACCTGTACGCCTCCATCCCACCGGTGGAAAAACGGCAGTATTACCCCTTGACCCCCTCCCAGCGGCGTTTGTTTATCCTGGACCTGATCGAGGAGAAGAACAAGGCCTACAACCAGCCAACGGTCTTGTGGCTGGAGGGGGAGATCGACCGGGAACGCCTGGATGGGGCTTTGCGAGCGTTGTTAAAAAGGCATGAATCGCTGCGCACAGGCTTTCTCCTGGTTGGGGATGAGCCGGTACAGAGAATTTATGAGGAACTGGACTTTGAGCTGGAATTTTTTGACCTGGATGGACCGAAAGGACGAAAGGGACACAAAGGACAAACGTCCATAGAGAGTATCATCGAGGACTTTATCGAGCCATTCGACCTCTCCCGCCCCCCCTTATGGCGGGTGGCCCTGGTGCGGGTCGAGGAGAAAAAGTACCTGCTGATGCAGAATATTCACCATATTATCACCGATGACATTTCCCTGGGCGTTATCATCGATGAACTGGCCACATTTTACCGGGGTGAGACCCTGGGGCCGCTGGCCGTGCAATACAAGGATTATGCCCTGTGGCAGCAGCAGGTAATGGCGGACGACGACGTATTAAAGGCCCAGGAGAAGTACTGGCTCGATCGCCTGTCCGGGGAGTTGCCGCTACTGGATATGCCGCTCGATTTTCCCCGGCCGGTCATGCAAGCTTTTGTCGGCGCCCACCTGGGTTTCCGGTTCGATGCCGGTCTGACCCGGCGCCTCCAGGAACTGGGGCAGCGGGAAAAGACCACCCTGTTCGTGGTCCTCTTTTCCATGTATGCCGCGCTCCTGCACCGCTATTCCGGCCAGGATGACATCATTATCGGCACACCGGTTACCGGGAGATCGCACCGGGATTTGCAGGCGGTGGTGGGCATATTTATCAATACCCTGGCGCTCCGGATGCGGCTGAGAGCCGACATGACGTTCCGGGAATTGTTGCGGGTGGTTAAAGAGGAAGTGATCAACGGTTTTTCCAACCAACTCTTCCAGTTTGAAGAGGTGGTGGAGCGGCTCAATATCCCCCGCGACACCAGCCGCAACCCGTTGTTCGATACCATGTTTATCCAGCACATCGTGGACCTGGAAAGGGTCGATATCCCCGGCGCACGCTTATCACCCTACGAGTTCGATGCGCTGGTCTCTAAGTTCGATCTGACCTTAGACGTGGCCGAGACGCGGAGCGGGGAGTTAAACGGTTACATCGAATACAATACTGCCTTGTTCAGCCGGCAGAGCATGGAGTGGCTGCGCCGCCATTTCATTGCCCTGGTCGAGAGTCTGGCGGATGATCCGGGGCAGAGACTCAAGGAAATCGATATCTTCGGCAAAAGTGGGGATGACGATGAGCGGCGGTTGATCCTGGAGCGTTTCAACGATACGGCGCTCGATTTTCCCGCCGCTAAGACCGTGCCGGATTTATTTGCCGGTCAGGTGGACCGGGATCCCGATGGGATAGCCCTTATCGGATTAGACCTGCCTGGGGGGGCCGACGATTCCGACAGGACAGAGATGATCGCTTTAAGCTATCGGGAGCTCGACCGGCGGACCTCGACCCTGGCCGGGGGTTTACGGGCGCGGGGAGTGGGACCGGGAGCCATTGTCGGGCTAATGGTCGGGCGCAATATCGAGATGATCATCGGTCTTTTGGGGATATTGAAAGCCGGGGCCGCCTACCTGCCGATGGACCCGGAGTTCCCGGAGGAACGGTTGCGGTACATGCTGGCGGATTCCGGCGCAGAGATTGTCATTAACTCGCAGACTGTAGGGGCGAACTGCTGTTCGCCCATCCAGGATATCGGTGCCGAATGCAAGGGCGAACGGCAGTTCGCCCCTACGGATCCGGCCTATGTCATCTACACCTCCGGGTCTACCGGCCGGCCCAAGGGCGTGATCATCGGGCACCGGGCAGTGGTCAATTTTATCGTCGGCATCACCCGCATCATACCCTTTACCCGGCAGGATGTCATTATGTCCTTGACCACCATCTCCTTCGATATCTTCGGCCTGGAAACGCTCCTGCCATTGACCTGCGGGACAAAGGTCATCCTGGGTAGCGAGGAGGAGCAGTTGAACACCATCCGGGCGGCGCACACGCTTGGCCGCCAGCAGGTTACCTTATTCCAGGTCACGCCTTCCAGGTTGGCATTATGGCTGTCCAGCCCGGGTGGGCCGGAGAGCCTGGAGGGGGTAAAATACCTGCTGGTCGGGGGCGAAGCTTTCCCGGCACCGTTGCTTCTCAAGGTGAGGGCGATTTTTAGGGGCCGGATTTTCAACATGTACGGCCCGACGGAGACAACCATCTGGTCGCTGGTCAAGGAATTGACCGGGGAGGTGCCGTTAACCATCGGCCGGCCGATAGCCAATACCGGCATCTATGTGTTAAACCGGGAAAATGGTTTGCAGCCGATCGGCGTGCCGGGGGAATTGTGGATCAGCGGGCCGGGGCTATCCCCCGGCTACCTGAACAACCCGGAAATGACGGCGGAGAAATTTGTGGGGGGGTTATACAAAACCGGGGATGTGGGGCGCTGGCTGCCGACCGGGGAGATCGAATTTTTGGGCCGGGTCGATCACCAGGTGAAGATCAGGGGATACCGCATCGAGCTGGAAGAGATCGAGAAGCACTTGCTCTCCCACGAAAGCGTGAAAGAGGCGGTGGTGTTGGCCGAAGGCGAGGCAGAAAACAAGTACCTGGCCGCTTACCTGGTGGCTGCCGGAGAGTTGAATGTCTCCTGGTTGCGGGATTACCTGTTAAAGAAAGTGCCGATGTACATGCTGCCGGCCGAATTCATCCAGGTCGATCGCATACCGCAAACCCCGAATGGAAAAGTGGACCGGAAAGCCTTAAAAAAATGGGGGGGCGAGCGGCTAACAGCGGTCAAAACCTATGCGCCGCCGGACACGGAGATGGAGAAGCAGGTGGCCGGGGTCTGGCAAGATATCCTGGACCTGGACCGGGTGGGCCGGGAGGATAATTTCTTCGACCTGGGCGGCACCTCCCTGAAGGTGATCATGGCCGCCACCCGCCTGCAGGTTATACTGGACCGAGAAATACCGGTGGTGGTCATGTTTCGCTACCCAACGGTGGTAGCGATGTCCCGGTTCCTGGACCTCGGTGAAGCAACAGGACAGACCCGGGACCGGTCCGCTGCCCGGGCCAGGGGCAGGGAGCGGGTCAAGATGAAACGGCAAGTAAAGAAGCTCGGTTTACCGGGTTAAAGGATGATGACATTGACACAGACAAACGATCGTCATGGTATGGAAATAGCCGTTATCGGGATGGCGGCCAGGTTTCCCGGGGCAGCCAATGTGGCCGAGTTCTGGAAAAACCTGGAATCGGGCAGCGATTCGGTTACTTTTTTTAGCGATGAAGAACTCCGCCAGGCCGGGGTAGATGAAGCATTCTTAAATGACCCCCATTACGTGAAAGCCATGGGTTATCTAGCCGGTATAGAAAATTTCGATGCCTCCTTTTTCGGTTACAGCCCGCTGGAGGCCGAAGTGATGGATCCCCAGATCAAGCTCTTCCACGAGTGTGCCTGGGAGGCGCTCGAAGATGCCGGTTATGTGGCCGATGAATATGACGGCCTGATAAGCCTTTACGGGGGCGCCACCGATAGTTTCATTTACAAGAGCCTGGCTTTCCTATCTGGAAAAGTGGATGAGATCGGCCAATTTGAACTCGACAAATTGGCCAACAAGGATTACCTGTGCGCCCGGGTGGCTTATAAACTGGACCTTAAAGGCCCGGTGTTGCTGGTGCAATCGGCCTGCTCCACGTCATTGGCAGCCGTGCACCTGGCCGGGCAGGGGCTGCTCTCCGGTGAGGCCGATATGGCCCTGGCCGGTGGGGTTTCGATCATTCCCCTAAAGGCCGGTTATTTTTTCCAGGCAGGCATGATCATGTCCCCCGACGGCCGCTGCCGACCCTTCGATGCCAGCGCCGGCGGCACCCTACCGGCCAATGGGGGTGGGGTGGTGGTGTTAAAGATGCTGGACGAAGCGCTGGCCGATGGGGATCACATCTATGCGGCGATCAAGGGCTCGGCCATGAACAATGACGGTTTCGACAAGATCGGTTTTACCGCCCCCAGCGTCGAGCAGCAGGCAGCGGTTATCCGGGAAGCGTTGAAGACGGCCCAGGTAAAGTCCGCCACCATCGGCTATGTAGAGGCACATGGCACCGGCACCGCCCTGGGTGACCCGATCGAGTTTGAGGCCCTACGCCTGGCGTTTGATACCGAAAAACGGGGTTATTGCGGATTGGGCTCGGTTAAGTCGAATTTCGGTCACCTGGATAGCGCCGCCGGGATAGCCGGTTTCATTAAAACGGTTTTGGCTTTGTACCATGAGAAGATACCGCCATCCCTGCATTTCGACACGCCGAACCCGGCCATCGATTTTATCGGCAGCCCGTTTTACCTGGATACCGAATTGCGGGGGTGGCCACAGGGGGATTCTCCCCGGCGGGCCGGGGTCAGCTCCCTGGGACTGGGGGGTACCAATGTGCACGTTATCCTGGAAGAGGCGCCGGGAAGGTCCGGGGAAGATAGGGACGATGAAGCTTACCGGGAGCAGTTGATCGTATTATCGGCCCGGACAGCAGCGGCACTCGAGCAGGTGAAGCGGAACCTGGCCGACTACCTGGAAAAACACGCCCCTATCCTGGACCGGGCCGGACTGGCCGATGTGGCTTATACCCTGCAGAAGGGGCGAAAGGCTTTTAAATACCGGTGGTTGACCGTATGCCGCCACTTAAGCGAACTACTGGCCGATCTTTCCTCCCCGGACCGCGGGCAGGGGGCGGTGGTGACCGCCGAGGAAGAAGGCACCCCGGTTGTCGGTCAAGATGAAGCATCGACACTTCTGGACCTGGGCCACCGCTGGTTAAAAGGGCAAAAGATCGATTGGGCCGGTCTATATATAGATCGTCCCCGTTTTCGCCTCTCCCTGCCCACCTACCCCTTTGAGCGGCAGCGGTATTGGCTAGAAGCCTCGCTAAACCGGGAAAACTGGAAATTACCGGCCCCAAAGACAAAGAAAAACCCGGATATGAGCGCATGGTTTTACCTCCCCTCGTTTAAACGTGCGTCTGCTTATGGCGTCGATGTACCTGTGGTACTGGACAACGACCGGTCGGCCTGGCTGATCTTCGATGGGGGACAGGGATTGGGGGCGGCATTGGCGGCCCGGCTGCAAGAGTTTTCCCGGCCGGTGATCCGAGTCTGCCCGGGCCCGGCATTCAAACCCGGCACCGCCCCCGGGAATGGGCAAACCTTTGAGATAAACCCGGCCCAGGCCGCCGATTACGACCGTTTGCTGGCCGAACTTTCGGCCAATGACCTATTGCCTGGCCGGATATTTTTTTTGTGGAGTTATTTGACCGGTTCTCCTTTCCAGGGTTTCTTTGGCCTGATCCGGTTGGCGCAGGCGCTCAACCGGTTAAGGAGTGCCGGGGAGGTTCATATTTCGGTGGTCACCCACGGCGCACTCGATGTGACCGGTACCGACCCCCTCAACCCGGACGTTTCCACCCTGATCGGTGCGGTGCTGGTGCTCTCCCAGGAGTTTCCTTTCCTGGCCTGCCGCTGCCTGGATATCGAAGCCTGGCCCGGGAAAATAGACCAGGGGCTGGCCGACCGCCTGATCGGTGAATTTTTTGCCCCCTTCGTCGAGCCGGTGGCTGCTTTCCGCGGCCCATACTGCTGGCTCCCTATCTATACCCCCTTTCCCCTGGAAAAAGCGGCCGGTACTCCCCCCCGTCTGCGCCAGGGCGGGGTCTACCTGGTGGTCGGAGGATTCGGCCACATCGGCTTTACCCTGGCCCGCTACCTGGCCGGACAGGCCAAGGCCCGGTTGGTGTTATTGGGTCGTACCCGGTTGCCGGAAAGGCCAGGCGGGCGATCGCCTGATGAGCCGATGGACCGGAGAATCCGGCAGATCGAAGAGCTGGAGGCCCTGGGCGCCGAAGTGTTGGCCCTGGGGGCGGATGTGGCCGACCATGAAGCCATGATGGCCGTGATAGGGCGCATAAAGGAGCATTTCGGCGAACTGGACGGCGTTTTCTTTGCTGCCGGGGAGACCGGTGATTCCATGGTCTGCCCGGTGGAGCGGCTGGATGAGGCGGTGATCGAGAAGCAGTTCCGTGGCCGGGTCGAAGGATTGCAGGTGCTTGAACAGGTACTGGACGGCCTGGCACCCGATTTTGTGCTGGTTGTCTCTTCCCTGGTCTCTGCCCTCGGTGGTCTCGGTTTTGCCGCTTATGCCGCTGCCGTGGTTTTCATGGATACCTTGACCCGGCGGCATAACCGGGCCTCGACAGTGCCGTGGATACTGGTCAATACCGCCGAGTGGTTGTTCGATAAAAGTAAAGCCGGTAGCAGCGGTTTCGGCACCGAGCTCCTGGATCTCGCCATGACCCCAGGAGAAGGATTGGAAACCTTTGAACGGATACTATGGCATTGCCGGGAGCAGCAGGTGGTGGTGTGCACCACCGACCTGGCGGAGAGAATCGACCGCTGGGTCAAGCTCAAGACCCTGCGGGGAGATGAGAAGAGTACCGGGCCGGGGGCGGCGGTCATGTACCGGCGGGGCGAGTTATCTTCACCTTATGTGGCCCCGGGAAATGAAATCCAGCAACGGTTGGTCGATCTATGGCAGGATTTTTTCCGGATCGAGCCGATCGGTATTAAGGACAACTTCTTCGAGCTGGGCGGGGATTCGCTGAAAGTTATCACCCTCTTAGAACGGTTGCGAAAAAAGTTCGGCGTCAACATCGGCATCGAAGAATTTTTCCAGCAGCCAATAATCGAGGACCTGGCCCGCTATACCGGCGGCACCATGAGCCGCCCGGCACTTTCTCCCACATCGCCGGAACCGGTGGAGAAACGGGAGTATTACCCGTTGTCTTCGGCCCAAAAACGCCTCTTTTTCATCCAGTACTTGAATCCGCAAACCACTGCCTACAACATCCCCTTTGTCCTGCCGTTGCAACCGGGAATCGACCGGCAGCGGATCGATGCGACCTTTAATCGCTTGTTTGAGCGACATGAGGGGTTGCGCACTTCGTTTACCATGCCCGGGGATGAGCCGGTGCAGCGGGTACATGAGCAGGTTGCTTTTGAGCTGGAAGTAAAGATATCTGATGGACGGGGTGGACAGGATATAATGGGGTCGATCATCAAGGACTTTATCCGGCCGTTTGACCTGGCCCGGGCACCGCTGCTGCGGTCGGCCTTGATCGCCATGCCGGACAGCAGCTTGTCCTGGCTCATCGATATCCACCACATTATCGTCGACGGTGTGTCCCAGACTGTCCTGGTGGAAGACTTCTTGACCCTTTACCAGGGGGGTAGCCTGCCGCCTTTGCCGATTCAATATAAAGATTTTACCCTGTGGCAGAATAGGTTCCTGGCCGGGGGGGATATGCAGTCTAAAATGGATTATTGGCTATCCCTTTACCCTGATGCCGGCGATCTCCCCCGCTTGAGCCTGCCCGGCGATTTTAAACGGCCGCCCCTGTTCACGTTTGCCGGGGGGCATTATGAATGGCGTATCCCCAGGGAAATAGCCGGACCTTTCCGGGAAATGGGCCAAAAGCATGGCGCCACCCTATTTATGAACCTGCTCTGCGCCGTAAATACGCTCTTCTACAAGTATACCGGCCAGGAAGATACCGTTATCGGCTGCGGGGTGGCCGGTCGTTCGCTGGAGGCATTGGAGCGGGTCATCGGCATGTTTGTCAACACCCTGGCCCTGCGCTGCCGGCCGGTCGGGGAGAAGTCTTACCGGGAATTCCTGGGAGAGGTGGTAGAGCAGTCGCTAAAAGCCTTTGAAAACCAGGAGGTGCAGTTCGAGGAGTTGATCGAGCGCCTGGACCTGGAACGGGACACCAGTCGCAATCCGCTCTTCGATATCTGCCTGGTGGTGCAGAATTTCCGTCAACCCGATTCGACTGGACAGACGCTGCTCAAGAACAGGGATGGGAACCGGTCGTTCAACCTGGCCTATCCCCAGGAAGCCTCCCGTTTCGATATGACGTTCTTTGTGTTCGAGGTGGGAGAAGACCTGTGTGTCGATGTGGAGTACTATTCGGCCGTTTACCGGCCACAAACAGTCGAGCTTTTGACCCGGCGACTGCACCGGGTGATCGAGGTGGTCGGCCATGACCCGGAGCGCCGGTTGCAGGATATCGAAATTATCTCGGCGGCGGAAAAGGAGCTGATTCTCAACGACTGGAACAGTACCGCCCGCGACTATCCGGCAGATAAGACCATCCCGGGAGTATTTGCCGACCGGGTGGAGAAGACGCCTGATAGAACAGCACTGTCCGGTGATACTGTAGGGGCGAATGGCCATTCGCCCCTACACTGTTCTGTGAGTTATAAAGAGCTTGACAAGATGGCCGCGACCCTGGCCGGGGAGCTCATCGAAAAGGGGGTTATGCCGAATACGATCGTCGGGATCAAGGTCGAGCGGTCGATCGAGATGATTACCGGCATTTTGGGTATCTTAAAAGCCGGGGGTGTTTACCTGCCGATAGACCCGGAAACCCCGGTAGAACGGGTGCAGTACATGCTGGCGGACAGCGGGGCAGAAATTGTCATTGGTCCACAGACTGTAGGGGCGAACTGCTGTTCGCCCATCCAGGATATCGGTGCGGAATGCAAGGGCGAACGGCAGTTCGCCCCTACGGATCTCGCTTACATCATGTACACCTCCGGGTCAACGGGCCGGCCCAAGGGTGTCCTGGTCTCCCAGCGGAATGTGCTCCGCCTGGTGATCGATCCCAATTTCGTCGATCTCTCGGAAGAGACCCGTCTCCTATTGACCGGTGCCCCGGGCTTTGACGCCACCACCTTCGAGATCTGGGGCCCCCTGCTCACCGGTGGCCGGCTCTGCCTGGTTCCTAAAGACATCATCCTGGATGCTTTTCGCTTAGGGGCGGCTTTAAAGGATTTCCAGGTCAACACCCTGTGGCTGAGTGCTTCGCTGTTTAACCAACTGCTGGACCAGGATAGCCGCATGTTTAACGGGTTGACCTGGCTGCTGGTGGGCGGGGAGGTGCTGTCGCCCCCCCATATCGACCGGGTGAGGCGGGAGAATAAAGGTTTAAAGGTGATCAATGGGTATGGGCCGACGGAAAACACCACTTTTTCGACCTGCCTTCTGATCGACCGGGAATATGACGATAGGATACCGATTGGTAGACCGGTTAGCCGGAGTACGGCCTACATATTGGATCGCTGGGGTAAGGTGCAGCCGGTGGGGGTGATGGGCGAGATCTGGGTGGGTGGCGATGGCCTATCCCGGGGCTACTTGAACAACCCGGAGCTGACGGCAGAGAAATTTGTGGGTGGCCTCTATCGCACCGGCGACCTGGGGCGCTGGCTGGATGACGGCAGCATCGAGTTTTTGGGGCGCATCGATTTCCAGGTCAAGATCAGGGGATTTCGCATCGAGCCGGGAGAAATCGAGGCGCAGTTGCTTAAACACCCGGAGATCAAAGAAGCCGTGGTGCTGGCCTGGGGAGAAGGTAACGAGAAGACGCTGTGCGCCTACCTGGTAAGAAAGGGTGGGGCAACGATCGATACCCAGACCATGCGCGGGTTTTTGGCCCAGGG
>Ga0315287_10000031_pt1 | contig 132749 bp, 99 predicted proteins | sample YL17G11_0_MG_FD_205037 | JGI IMG/M metagenome (GOLD analysis project Ga0315287, IMG submission 205037) | Sediment microbial communities from Yellowstone Lake, YNP, Wyoming, USA - YL17G11_0 | ecosystem: Environmental > Aquatic > Freshwater > Lake > Sediment | place: USA: Wyoming | collected... | reverse complement strand
AATCGACCCTGGATGGGTTAAATTCCCAGGTGACTTTCGAGGATGGCCGGGAGGAGAAGTATATCGTTGGCCCAGGCTGGAGCCGCAAATATGTTAACGGCAAGCTTAAAGAGTCGATCACCTATGCAGACAAAGAACGGAACGAATTCCCGATATCGATCCAGTCGGGTACAGATGAGCTGGAAACCAGCCAGGTCTATTACGACCCGGACATGCAGGTGACAAAAGTTTTTGGCGGCAGTCAAAGCGATCCCTTGTGGTTGCCGGTGGACGGGAATGTCCACCGGTACGAATGGGGAGCCAGCAGTTGCGAAAGTTGCGGCAGCGAAAAAAAGTTGACAAAAATCATCGATTCTGGTAATAAGCAATGGGAATTTAAGTACGACATGATGGGTAATGTAATCGAGATGATCTATCCCGATCTGAGTAAGATCGAGCAGCGGTTCGATGTGGCCGGGCGCCTGGAGTGGTTTAAGAACAAGCGCGGCCAGGAGATCACCTATGCCTATGATGGCGATGGGCGGCTCATTATCAAGACCTTGCCGGAAGGGACAGTAGATTTTAGCTATGACGATAAAGACCGTTTAAGCGAGGTCTCCGGCCCCGGGTATCGTTACAAGTACGATTACGGCGTCGCCTTTGTCGGTGGAAACTCTCCCCTGGTCAAGGAAACCAACCTCGATACCGGACTATGGACAGAGCACATTTACGACACCAACGGCCTGCCTCTGCGCTATTACGATAGTTTCCTCTGGGAAAAGGGTTATCAATACAATTTTACTTCCGGCACCGGCACCCCCATCGGTTTTACGCCGACCAAAGTCTGGTACGCTAAAAAGGGCATCGGAGCCACCAACCAGGTCGAATATACCTATAACCAGGCATTTCAACTTTCTTACAAATATAATTCCTATTTCTCCACCTATGAGATTTACAATTACGATGCCAAAGGTCTGCTTAACCGGATTCGTTATCGGCCCTATTCGGGCGGTGCATTCCCCATTACCGATTTAAACCTGGTACGGGATCCATCCGGTCTGATCACTTCATTGACCGGCGATAAGCAGTTATCCGCTTCCTTCAATCCCGATCTGGAGATTACCGCTGTCCAGCACACCTTCCCTACCACTTTTTCCGAAGCCTACACCTATGACCCGCGCGGCAACCGGCTCGCTTCCCTGTCCAATACTTTTTCCTATAATGATCTCAACCAGTTGACCGAATCGGCCACCCATACCTATACCTACGATGCAGACGGCAACCTCGTCCAGGAGAGAAAAAAAGCCAGCGGCGAGACCAAAAAGTACTTCTACAACGCCGAAAACCGGCTCACCGGCTATGAGCACTATGCCAATGAGTTTACCTCCGTTGACCAGATCGCCCAATACACCTATGACCTCTATGGCCGCCGCATCCAGAAAACCGTTAACGGCATGGTCACCAACTTCTTATGGGATGAAGACAACATCTCCCTGGAATACACCGACAACAATCAACCCTGTCAAGAGGCGTTGATATCTACGCACTGGATCGGCGCAAATTCCGGCGGAGTTGGGGATAGCTTGGGCGTGGGGGTGGAGGGTTGAAGGCGGATATCAATAGCTATTCGCGTACCCTTTCCATTGGGTAATGGTCAAGCATGGGAGGCGGCACCGGGGGAGGGCCGTTTAACACCCTACCAGGTATGGGCTGCCCGGGCCACCGGGAACCGTCGGGGCATTTGGGTTTAAGGGCAGGTCATATTGGGTTTTTCGGTGGTGATGTCGGGCCAATTTTGCCCGGCAGAAGAATTCCATCAAGATGCAAGAGAGAGATTTCCCCTGGCAGAAGGATTCTACCAGGTTCCGGGAGATGATTTTTCTCCGGTCTGGCTGTTCTGCCAGCTCATAAAAGGTAAATTTTCCCCGGCAAACCCGAAATGTTCGGACATAAGAGAGAAATTTTCTCCGGCAAACCCGAACCGTTCACCAAAGTTGGTTAACGGTTAAGCAAGATTGGATAAATGGACCCCAAAATACCCGAACCGTTGGGCAAGTTTGGTCAACGGTTAATCAAGATTGGTTAAATTTTCTCCAAATTTGGTGTCCAGTTAAGCAAAAGCTTGGTTGTGTCAAGGAAAATTGGATAACCGGACCCCAAGATTGCCTAATGACAAGCATTGCCTTTGCCTTAATTTTGCAGAGGCTAGGTGCGAGAGCCACGCCCCCGGCGGTTGCGGTAGCCAAACAACAGATGGTGTCAGGTCAACCGGCGATTCATGCCTTCGTTCAACCAATCACCCACAAAATAAGGTGGGTGATTTGATGATAGAACGCGAATTGGTGTAGCGTTCTTCCTTTGACAGGCGCGACCGAGCGAGCGGCTCACGGATCCTTTATCGAACACCTTGCCGGAAAGCCCTAATAAGCAGATGAATGCTTTTGTGAAGCAGGAGAACGCTCCCTTGAGTCGCGTTCGAGATTGTTGTCTCTGCCTTAATTTTGCGGAGATGGAAACGGAAAACGCTCCTTTTAGTCGCGTTCGAGATTGTTGTCTCCGCCTGTATTTTGCGGAGACAAGGGGATGGGGATAACCCACTCATGGGAAAGCACCTGCCTTTTTTGGGGGGAGAATGGTACAAGGAAGGCTAACCGGTAGCCCATGACGAATTCTTGTTGACTGTCCACAGAGGTTGACATTTTGGTTCGTTCGTTCTATGATTAAAGTAAACTAAAAGCCAGCTCGGGTTTTAGTTTGAGAAATACAGATTTTAGGAGCCAGGCCATGAACATTGAAATTGTCCTTAACGATATAGAGTCGCTTCCGCCCGATAAACAGGAAGAGGTATTTGATTTTGTCGCCTTCCTTAAAACCCGGACCAGGAGGCAAAAAAAACAGGTTGGGGAGGCGGGTAAGATCGCCAGTTCTGAATCGGGAGGTTTCTTTGGTATGTGGGCAGACCGGGAATCTATGAAGGATAGCGACCGCTGGGTCAGGCAACTCAGGACTAAGGAATGGGGGCGTTAGATGCCTGATATCATGCTGGTGGATACAGACATACTGATTGATGTAGCTCGTGGAATTCAGGCGGCTGCCTCTTTCCTGGAGAAAAATAAGGTGCATTACGTCCTGGCCATCAGTTCTGTGACAGAGATGGAACTTATTGTCGGTTGTAGAAACAAAGAGGAACTGACCAATCTTGAATCATTTCTTTCCGATTATGAACGGATAAAGATAAATGTGGGTATTTCAGACGAAGCAGTAAAATTACTTCGTGAGTTCCGGCTCAGCCATGGACTCCTTATCCCCGATGCTTTTATCGCTGCTACTGCCGTAATAAAAAAAGCGGAATTAGTCACTAAAAATTATAAACACTATCATTTTATACCGGATCTGAATCTGAAGCGATTCACGTAGAGCTGGTAATAGAAAACATGAAGGAAAAAATCGCGGGGTAATAAATTCTGCCCTCCGGGGGATTGCATTTGGTATAGTCGATCATACCCATCAGTTGAATCATGGTTCAGATAGTATTACTCATAGAATCTGGGTAATCTGGGTAATCAGGTTAATCCGGTTAATCTGTGGTTCAGACTATGATATATCACACCTCTCCCGGCGTGGAGAGGGGGAGTCCTGTAGGGGCGTATGGCAATACACCCCTACACCCGCTCCAGTCCGTTGAATTGACAGGAGAGGGGATTGTGTCCCCACCATTGCCTGGTGTGAGAGAAAATTCCCCCGGTATGAGGATTCTGTCAAGATGCAGGAGAGAAAATTCCCCTGGCATGAGGATTCTATCAAGCTCCGGGAGATGATTTTTCCCCGGTCCGGCTGTTCTGCCATCTCCTGAATTACCCGGCATAGGGTTGACTCGGGCGAGTATTTATGCTATTTTGGTCACATGCTAAATGTTAAAGTACTGGACATTATTATTCAGCTGGCTGTGGTTCTCTTTGCCATTTCGATCCATGAGGCATCGCACGGCTGGATGGCAGAAAAATTCGGCGACCCGACCGCCCGAATGCAGGGGCGGGTGACCTTAAATCCCATCGCCCATATCGATCCTATCGGCACCATCATCTTCCCCCTGGTATTGACCATTATTGGTGCGCCGGTCTTCGGCTGGGCCAAACCGGTGCTGGTCAACCCCCACTTCCTGCGTAACCGCCGGCGGGCCGGTATTTTCATATCTGCGGCCGGGCCGCTGTCCAATATTATCGTTGCTTCTATCGGGATTATGCTCTTTTTGATTATCAAGCTAATCGACATCAGGATTTTGTTAAGTATCAGCGGACCCAAAGTGGTGGGCATAATCCTGATCTACCTCATTTTTATCAATATTTTCCTGGCCATATTTAACCTCATCCCGGTACCGCCCCTGGACGGTGGCGGCATCCTGGAAGGGTTCTTAAAAGGGGAAGCTTACTATGCCTATCAGCGGGTCAAGCCCTTTGGCATTATTCTCCTGTTTATCATTATCTATACCGGTGCGCTAAATGTCATCGCCAGACCGATCCAAATATTTATCTTCCGAATACTAGGAGCTTGAGGATGAATCAGCCCATCGATCGACCGAATATCGTCATGAGCGGCATGAGGCCCACGGGCGGCATCGGCTTGCACCTGGGAAACTGGGCCGGTGCCTTGAAAAACTGGCTGGTGCTCCAGGAGAAATATCCTTGTTACTTCTCGATCGTAGACTGGCACGCCCTGACCACCGATTACCAGGATACGGCCGCTATTAAGCACGATGTGAATAATGTCCTGCTTGACTGGTTGAGTGCCGGTATCGACCCGGAGCGGAGCGTGATCTTTTTGCAATCGCAGGTCAAGGAGATTGCCGAGCTTTTTCTCCTGCTGGCCATGGTTACGCCCCTGGGCTGGTTGGAGCGGGTGCCCACCTTCAAAGAGCAACAGAGAGAGTTGCAGGACCGGGACCTCAATACGGTCGGCTTTCTTGCCTATCCTTTGCTCCAGACCGTGGATATCATCATTGTCAGGGGCAATATCGTGCCGGTCGGCGAAGACCAGGTCTACCATATCGAGCTGGCCCGCGAGATCGTTCGCCGGTTCAATGGCCTTTACGGCGAGTATTTTGCCGAACCCCAGGCCTATTTAACGCCGATCCCGAAACTTCCGGGCGTGGATGGCCGCAAGATGAGCAAGAGTTACGGCAATGCGATTTATTTAAGCGATAGTGCCGAAGCGGTCGAGCAAAAAATCAGGCCCATGGTCACGGATACCCGCAGGAAGAGGAAGAGCGATCCCGGGGTGCCGGACGAGTGCCCGGTCTTCGATCTGCACAAATGCTTTTCTTCCGGGGAGGAGCGGCAGGAGATCGTCAAAGGCTGCACCTCGGCCACCATCGGTTGCCTGGACTGTAAGAAAATCCTGATCAAGAACCTGGATCAAATGCTCGATCCCATCCGGGAAAGGCGGCGGAAGTACGAAAACCAGCCGCTGGAAGATATCCTGCAAACCGGTAACCGCCAAGCCCGGGAAGCAGCCGGGAAAACGGTGGCCGAGGTCCGGGACCTGGTCAAGCTCATGCAGCCCGGGATGGCCGGATAAAGATAGAGAACACCGTGGAACCGGGAGACGACCTATTTACACCGGTAGAAGACGATGCCTACCGGGTGCATACCGAATTTTTTGACGGCCCTTTAGATCTGCTGCTGCACCTGATCCGCAAGAATCGCATGAACATCATGGATGTGCGCATCTCGGTCATCACTGCCGAATACCTCTCTTACCTGCAAGTAAACAAGGGTATCAACCCGTCGCGGGAGGGCGATTTCTTGATGACCGCTTCCACCCTCATCTACATCAAATCCCGTTCGCTGCTGCCCAGGCCGGAAGCCCTGCTCGACGAGGAGTCGCCGGAAGAAAAATTGCGCCATGCCCTGATCGAATACGATAAAGTGCAAAAGATATCCCATATTTTAAAGGAGATGGAGGGCGAGACCCTGCTGCTCTGGAAGCGGGAAGAGGTGATGGAGAGGTTCGATCACCAGGAATTCGATATCGCCGAGGTCTCCTCGTTCCAGTTGGCCGAAGTCTTTCTTAACCTGGTGCGCCGCAAAGAGCGGGAAGAATTCCTCTACATCGAGGCCAAGAGCTATTCTATCGAAGAGAAAGTAAACGAGATACTGGCCCTGCTTAATGAAAAAGGTTTTATCAACTTTGCCGAGTATGTGGCCGGGCTTCAGAGCATCGAAGATGTACTGGTCAGTTTTTTTACTGTGCTCGAAATGGTGCGTAAACATTTCATCATCGCCGTGCAAAAAAAGCTCTTCGAGCCCATCTCGATCTGGAAGAAAGAGGCGGAGAACGAAATAGCCCAATGACCCCACCCAGAGAAGACGATTTGAACCTCGATACCCTGGCCGGTAAGATGGCCCTGATCGAAGCCGTGCTCTTCGTTTCCAAAGATCCGGTCGAGTCGGGAAAAATCATCGATTTTTTAAATATCCAGGACCTGGCGGATTTTGAGAAGATCATTGCCGCGCTCGAAGAGAAATACCGCCAGCCGGATAGCGGTATTGTGCTCAAACGGGCCGGCGGGGGCTGGCAGCTCTCCACCCGGCCGGTTATGCACGAGCTTTTAAAGGATTTTTTCACCCGCCGCATTTCGACCAAGCTCTCCATTCCCTCCCTGGAAACGCTGTCCATTATCGCCTACCGCCAGCCGGTGACCCTGGCCGAGATCTCCGATTTGCGCGGCGTCAATTCTGCCGGCCCGATCAAGAACCTGCTCCAGAAAAAGCTGATCAAAATCACAGGCCGCAAGAGAGTGCCCGGCCTGCCGGCCCTCTATTCGACCACCAAAGAGTTTCTCCTCTATTTCGGGCTGAACAACCTTTCCGAGTTGCCCTCCCTGGAAGAGCTGACCGAGATGTTTGAAGAAAAAGAGCAACCCTCCCTCTTCAACGCCTTCTAAAAAATCGAGGTTGCCAAAGGATTGGCTTTGTATTATAATGGGAGCATGGACGAGGCAAAACAGATATCGGTAAAAATGAAGGAATACTTCTCCGGGCGGAACGATATCGCTTTTGCTTTTTTATTCGGTTCCTGGGCCAGGGGTACGGTCCATAAACACTCCGATATCGATATTGCCGTGTACTTCTACCCACAAACAAAATTCCCGGTCGAGTATGAGGGGGAAAATTATTATCCGGGTGAGGATGACATCTGGGCCGATTTAGACCGGATACTCGGCATAGAAGTGGAATTGATGGTACTTAACCGGGCGGCTGCATCTGTAGCGGCCAGTGCAATCCTGGGTAAGCCATTAATGATTAAAGATTGGGATTTGTACCTGGATTTTATGGCTGTGGTCAGCCGCGAGGCGGAAGATTATTACTGGGTCCAGACCCGGGACTTTCTGGACAGGAGTGCCCCTTGAACCGGGAATATAAAAATAGGCTTATCAGGCATTTGAATTTCCTCGAAGAAGAATTAAAAGATTACGCTCGCTTCAAACAAATCAACAGAGAAAATTATGTCAACAATAGAGATGAGAGAAGAAATGTAGAACGCTGGATTGAAAACATCATAAATTCTTCGGTAGATATTTCGAGGGTCATTCTCACCGCTGAAGAAATCCCTATTCCGGATACTTATCGGGGGATTGTCTCGATTGTCTCTACAGTTGAGGGCCTGGAAGAAGCTGGGGCTGAAGAGTTGGGTAAATGGGTTAAATTAAGAAATATTATCGCCCATGAGTACCTGGACACAAAATGGCACTCCATAAAGAATTTCATCGAAAATACCGAGACTCACTACAAGAAATTCCTCGAGGTGGTACGACATTTCCTGGAAAAAGAGATCGTCTCGGAATAAGTCGGATCATCTGGATTTTCGATTTACATCTTACTTGTGAATCTGGTATAATATCGCTGTTATGACACCAACAATGGATTCGGCTTACAAGGAGTTTCAAGACCTTTTGCAGGGCAGGATACTGCTGGTAGTCGGTACAGGCGCATCGATGGGGCTTGATCCCCGCTTTGGCATGGGCGCCCTGAGTAAAGAGCTTCAGGAGAAAATTCCCGGCAGCATTGCCGGTAATAAAGAAGTGATTTCACAATGGGAGACTGTATCTAAAAAATTAGCCCAGGGCCTTGGCCTGGAATCGGCCCTGAATGGGGTAGACAATGAATCGTTGTTAGAGAAAATCGTCCAGGCGACCGGTGATTTCGTAGCTGGTCTCGATAAAGAACGCGGACTTAAAATCCTGGATAACCCGGATGATTTCCCGCTCGGGCTGCTCATACAGAAGCTGTTGGCTGGGAGACCGGAAACCGACCCGGTGTTGAATATTGTTACCACCAACTATGACCTGCTGATCGAGCATTGGTGCGACAGTCAAAAATTGCCTTATATCGATGGATTTGTCGGCGGTATCCGGGGGTATCACAAATGGGATGAGGCCATTTCCCGCATGAGCGAGGTAAAAGCCGTACCAATTGGTAAGAAAATGAAGAGAATACAGGCGATCAAACGGCATATCCGGCTATTCAAAGAGCACGGCTCTATCCATTGGTTTTTCGATGAAAAAACTAAAGAAATATTCGCGGATCATAGTCTCGCCTATGAAAAGACTTCAAATTCAAGCTTATCAAGGTTCATCATTACGCCCGGGGGCTCTAAATACCGGAAAGCCTTCGATAATTTCGACTGCTTCAAGATGGCCGATGATGCGACAACCCGGAGCGATGCTTTTATCTTTGTCGGTTACGGTTTTAACGATACGCACGTACAAAAGAAAATTTTAGTTGAATTGAAGCAGAATAAAAAACCCGGCATCATTATTACCAGGGGGTTATCGACAAATATCGAAGACCTCCTGGCCCAGGCCGAGCGGGTCTGGGCGGTCTATAAAAACTCAAGTCAATTAGGTCAGATCGATGAATCCGGAGCCCTGGTTTACAACAAGAAATTTAAAAACCCCCTGGAAGTAAAAGATCGTCCCCTGTGGAAGATCGATTGCTTTACCCGGGAGGTTTTGGGGGAATAACATGCCCATATTTGAATTTGATGAAAATGCCCATCTATTGGGTGAGGTGAATGGTGTAGATACCCGCAGGGTCAGTATAAACGTTGAATCCACGAAGTTGACACTGGCCAGGGTCGGTGGACTGGTGGCCATTAAATACCCCACCGGGGCTGTGGAAGAGTGGCTTATCGCCCTGGTGGATAGGGTGACGCGATCATTGGGAGAAGGGGACAGGGATAGCGAGATGGGTAAGGGTTCCGGTGAATCGAAGAAGGAAGTAATAGAGCACGAGATCAACATGGTGCAGGTGGTGCTGATCGGCACCATCAAGGCTAAAGAAGGTAAAAAAGCAAATGTGTTCAGCCGCTCGATTCTCATCTTCCCGGGCATAAAAGAGAAATGTTATGTCCTGGATGGTGAGAACCTGCAAAAATTTATGGCGATTATATCTGCAGGAGGGGCCGGAGAGCATTCGCTGGCTGTGGGGCACTATACCCTCGATCCCCATGCCATTGCTTATATCGACGGCAACAAACTCTTCCAGCGTCATGCCGCCCTGCTCGGCAGCACCGGCTCCGGTAAATCCTGGACCGTGGCCACCATCCTCGAGCGGGCCAAGGAACTGCCCTCGGCCAATATGCTCCTATTCGACCTCCACGGGGAATACAAGAGCCTTAAATATGCCCGGCACCTGCGCGTGGCCGGGCCCGACGACCTGGCCGGCAGCGGCCCGGATGTTCTCTTTCTCCCCTACTGGCTTTTGAATGCCGAAGAGATGCAGGCCATGTTCATCGACCGCAGCGAATTTTCGGCCCACAACCAGGTGATGATCTTCCAGAAAGAAGTAACCGAGCTAAAAAAGCTCCATTTAGAGGAACTGGACAAAAGCGATGTACTAAACTCATTTACCATCGATAGCCCGGTCCCTTTTCCTTTGATAGAGCTGATTAAGAGAATCACTGAGAAAAACGAGGAGAGAGTCCAGGGTGAAAGGGGGCTTAAGCAGGGGGAGTTTTACGCTCAATTCAGCCGCCTGCTGATCCGGTTGCAGAGCAGAATCAACGATAGGCGGTACGGGTTCTTATTCCAGGCCCCGGAGATTTTCCAACAATACGAGGCGCTGCACACCATTGCCGGCAACCTCATGGATTTTACCGGGAAAGATAATAACCGCAACCAGATCAAAGTGATCGATTTCTCCGAAGTACCCTCCGAGATCCTACCGGTTATCGTCAGCCTGGTGGCCCGGCTGGTCTACCAGGTACAATTCTGGATGGACCGGGAAAAACGCCAGCCCCTGGTACTGGTGTGCGACGAGGCGCATCTCTATTTACCCAAAAGGGGCGGTCTTAATCCCCTGGAAGAGAGGGCGCTGGAAAACTTTGAGAAGATCGCCAAAGAGGGGCGCAAATACGGCGTCGGTTTGCTGGTGGTCAGCCAGAGACCTTCTGATGTCAGCGAAACCATCTTGAGCCAATGCAATAATTTTATCGTCTTAAGACTGACCAATGATAGAGACCAGTCGGTGGTAAAAAATCTCCTGCCCGATAGCATGGAGAGTTTTGCCGATCTGCTCCCCATCCTCGATATCGGGGAAGCATTGATCGTCGGCGATGCCGTGCTCCTGCCCACCCGCATTAAGATTAATCCGCCGGGCGAAGATAATAGACCCGACAGTGTGACCATGGATTTCTGGAAGGAATGGAGTCAACCGGATAAGAGCTCGGATATTGTCCGGGCAGTCGAAAATATGCGCAAGCAGAGTCGCAGCAAAAGGAAAAAATGAAACGTAACCGCCACGGTGTTAACTTCGACCTGGGTATGCCCCTGGATAGTGCGGAAGAGTTTGAAATACTCTATGTGGAAGCGAATACCCGGCAAAAAGAGAGATTGGGGCGCTGGTTAGACGATGCCAATGAAGGCCCTTTGGTGGTGGCCGGCCAGATCGGCAGCGGCAAAACCACCCTGATCAAGAAAGCCCTGCAAGAAGCCAAGCGCTATCCCGATATCGGTATCTCCCTGGACACAGACGCCGTGACGGTTGAGCGGGGCGCTTTCTGGGGACTGTTTTTGGGTAAGGCGCTGGCCTATGCCCACAAAATTGGCCTGGATTTATCCTCTTTTACCTTCATTCATGATTTAATCGGTAAATCACCCTCGCCGAAAGGCCGGGGAAAGATCAAGGACAATGATGCGGTCGTCCGTCTGGCCGGGAGACTGGCCGGGCCGGTTCGGTCGTTTGCCGATTTTAAACGGAGCAAGCGATTATTCGCCCTCATCGATGAGAATATCGAGCTACTCAGGCGGCAATCGGGGGAGCTAATCGATGGCATAGAAAAGAAGCTAGGCCGCCGGGTGTTAATTTTTGCCGAGGGCATCGATAAGTTCAGCCCACATACAGGAGAATTTCTATCTCTCTTAGATTTGCTTGTTTTTTTAAACCGGTACAAAACCTTATACGAGGCTAACTTTATCCACCTGATGAATGGAGACCCATGGCACCTGAAAGTTGCTAAAGTTTTTTTACCGGCTGCCGGCAGGGAACAGGTGGGCGCTATACTCGAAAAAAGACTCGGTATATACAACCGACCCCGGCTGGCTATCCTGCCTCTCCTGGCCGAATTATCGGGCGGTAATTTGAGACAGGGTTTACGGTTGTTGCTCGAATATAATTATGCTGTCGATGAGGCAAAGAGGGAGCCAAAAGCGGCCCTGGATGATGCTTGTCTGAGGGTGAGAGACGACCTGTTGGGCATTGCCAGCCATGACCTGGAACCGGCATTGTTGAAAGTAATCGACCGTGATGGGTTCTTATATTCCGGGACGATGAACGATTTGGCCACCCGGGAGCCCTCTCAGAATGCGATTTACTTAAACTGGATACTGATATGTGGGGAGGCCGATGAAGCGTTGAAATGGCCGGCCATTGTCAACCCCTTGCTCCTCCCGGCTGTGCGTGCCTTCAAAGACTTGCCGGAATCCCCGGAGATAAGGATGTTAAAAGAGTGGGCAGCAGCACACGAAATGAGTCCATTCGGCCTGGACATCGATACCCGGGAAGTGACGAAAGAGAAATTTTTCGACATCATGGCCGGTTCGGGGTTATTGGGTGCATCGTTGAATATCGTGGATATCTTCTCAAGTATGGCATCATATTTTCTCAACCCGGAAAGAAAAGACAAGTTCATCATCGCTTATCAGGATAAAGAGATCGCCCGCTTAACCAACGATTTTATCCTGGGTAAGGCCGGCACCTATCAACCCGGCCATTTTATCGACATACATTTCGCTGCCATCCCGGATCATCGGCTGGATATCTTTATAGGTGGGAAAGGAGACGAATCGATCGATGGGTATTCTATTTTTTTTGACCAACGGTTGAGCCCAACCGAGCTCATTTCCCTGGATCAGCGCCGGGATATATTTATCGGTGTAAAGATGATATGGTGGATACCTTACCCCGATTTGCTGGATTACCTCAAGTATTGGCAGCAGCTGCGGCAATTCTTCAAGATTTACCGCCTGGAAGAAGATGTGTTTGCCACTATCTCAAAGAAAGAGATAAAAGAGGATATCGGGAACATCGCTGCGGCCGGTTTCCCAGGTCCGGGCTCCAGGGACTTGAAGAAACGATTGCGCCGGGTACTCGCTTACCTGGAAAAGAGAAAAGATGGCTAAACGGGACAGGAAAAAATCGAGCTCGCCGATAACGGCCGGAGATTGCGGCCGGTACTGGAGATATATCGAAAAAATAGCTTTTTCACCTGGGGGTACCGGGAAGGGGGGAAAAAAGAAAAAAGATGTAGATGCCTGGTTAAGGCGATTCATCATTCATTTTCAACGCTTGTATGAGAGAACCGACTCCTGGCCCAAACCGGAGAGAAAAGAGAATGGAGAACATTTCTATAAGATCGATTTGGGAACCGGGGCGGTAATGGAATGTAAGCCCATTATCGACCGCTCAAATTTCAGGATAGATATCAGGCTGGAGGAAATCTTAATCCAATTTCATTACGACAGCCGATACGCTTGCGAATGCGATGATGCGGCAAAGTATGAAAATAATTTCGATGAAGAAATATTGAAAGAACTCTTGGAAAGGAAGGTCGACCACCCGGCCCTCCATTATCACTTTGAGAGTCCACACATCCAGGGTAAGTATTCTCACGAGATCCGCATCGGTGCCGACATAAAAAATCCTTTTTTTTTCCTCTACCAGTTGGCCTATCAATTTCTTTGCTTTCCTGAAGATAAGCGGCGGGATGAGTTAAAACGTTTAAAGAAAGTTATCTTCGAGAATCGGGATAAAGATCGGATATCGCCCGGCACATTGTTTGGGAATGCTTGAAGTCGCCGATATGGGGAAAATTCGCTGGGGCCCCTTGACTTTCACCGTTTCCGGTCTTGATCCCGGGCATGTACCGCTACGCCATTTTCGTGGGTGACCGGCCCCTTTACGAAGGTCGCCTGGGAATCGGTCCGCCCCAGTAAATTTTATCGTGTCTGTCTATTGCATTCACCGACTGTTTTTGGTATAGATATAGGGTATAAAAAAGGCGGCCCCATGTCAACGACAAAAAAGGACGACTCCCTGAAGAGTAAAGAAGAGCTTATCAAGGATCTGAAAGAACTTCGCCAGCGCCTGTCCGTGCTCGATATCTCCGAGGAGGTGCTCCAGTTCTTCGAGCTCACCCTGCAAGAGAGCGAAAAGCAATACCGCTCCCTATTCGATAATATGCAGAGCGGTTTTGCCCTGCATAAGATCATTCTGGAAGATAATGGTAAACCGGTCGATTTTGTGTTCATCGATGTGAATAGGGAATTCGAGGCCCAGACCGGGTTAGAAAGGGACAATATCATCGGCAAAAAAGTGACCGAGGTATTGCCCGGTATCGAAGATGATCCGGCCGCCTGGATTCCCATCTATGGCCAGGTGGCCTTGACCGGCAAAGGCGTTTCTTTTGAAAGTTTTTCCCGGTCCTTGCAGAAGTGGTTTTCGGTGATCGCTTACAGTACGCAGCGGGGTTATTTTGCCACTGTAGTGGTCGATATTTCCGACCGGAAAGCGACCGAGGTAGCCTTGCGGGATAAGGAAGAGAAGTACCGCACCGTGGTGGAAAATGCCAATGAGTCGATATGTGTGGTCCAGGATTGGGAGCTCAAATTTGTCAACCCCAAGACAGTGACTTTATCGGGCTATAGTATAGAAGAGTTTAAAAATAAGCCCTTCCATGAATTCATCCATCCGGATGACCGTGACCTGGTCATGGAGCAGCATAGGAAAAGAATGGCCGGGGAAGAAGCACCCGAATTCTATACTTTCAGGATAGTCCATAAAAACGGGGAGATCCTCTGGGTGGAGGTGAAACCGGTGCTGATCACCTGGGAAAACCGCCAGGCCACCCTCAACTTCATGTCCGATGTCACCGAACGCAAATTAGTCGAACAGCAACGGCAAATGCTCGAAGAGCAATTGCGCCAGGCCCAAAAAATGGAGGCCCTGGGCACCCTGGCCGGCGGCATCGCCCACGAATTCAACAATGTGCTGGGTTCTATCCTGGGGTTTTCCGAATTGGTTTTGGATGATTTGCCGGAAAAATCGCTGGCCAGGAAAAATATGGAAAAGGTCCTGGCCGCTTCGTCGAGGGCAGCCAGCCTGGTCAAACAGATACTCTCTTTTTCCCGCAAAGAGGAAGAGAAACGTCAACCGCTCTATTTGAGCCAGATCATCGAAGAAGTCCTTTCGTTACTGAAATCTTCTTTACCGGCCACCATCAAAATGAACACCGATATCAAGACCAGTGTGCGAACCGTCCTTTCCGATGAGACCCAGGTTCACCAGGTGGTCATGAATCTTTGCACCAATGCCGCCCATGCCATGCGGGAGAAAGGCGGCATACTGGAGGTATCGCTCGATGAAATCGATATCCCGCAGGATCAGACCGGTCCGGAGCTGCTCAAACCGGGCCGTTACCAGCAATTAACTGTCCGGGATACCGGCCATGGTATGGATGCCGAGACCCGGAGAAGAATTTTCGAACCCTTCTTTACCACCAAGAAAACCGGTGAAGGCACCGGGATGGGGCTGGCCGTGGTGCACGGCATCGTTCGCAGTCATAACGGCGAAATCATGGTCGATTCAGAACCGGGGAAAGGCTCCACATTCCGTATTTTTCTCCCGGTCTCCGGCAAAGTCGGCGACACGATCGATGAATGGGATGCCGAGATATTAAAGGGTAGCGAAAGGATTCTTTTTGTAGATGATGAGGAGGAATTGGCAGATACCGGTAAACAAACCCTGGGAAGATTGGGTTACCGGGTGGTCAGCCAAACCGGTAGCCGCCAGGCCCTGGATTTATTTCGCACCGATCCCCAGCAGTTCGATCTCGTTATCACCGATCAGACCATGCCCCAGATGACCGGCCTGGATCTGGCTGGGGAGATCCACCGGATCAGGCCGGATATCCCGGTGATCCTATGCACCGGGTTTAGCGAAACCATTGGAGAAGATAATTTTCGTTCCCATGGAATCGATGCCTTTATCATGAAACCCATGCCCAGGCGGGAGATTGCATTTCTTATCCGCCATGTCCTGGAGCAGAGAAAGGGCCAGAAATATTGACATATTTCTCATTTTCGATGATAATAAAGCGTGATACCAATTTAAAGGAGCATAATCATGGCTATATATGAAGACCAAAGAAACACCGGCAGCGAGTCGAGCAGGTATGGGACACAGCCGGCCGAGCCCCAGTCTTTCCTCGGCAAGACCATCCAGGTCAAAGGTGAGATCACCTGCGACGAGGCCCTGACCATCGAAGGCGAAGTCAAAGGCAATATCAAAGTGAATAAAACCCTGACCATCGGTAAAGGAGGGTATGTGAAAGGCGAGATCGATGCCCGGGAAGTCAGGATCATCGGCAAAGCCGAAGGCAGTATCGTGGCTTCCGAGAGGCTGGCCATTTCCCCGGAAGGGAATTTCTCCGGCAACATCAAGGCCGATAAATTGGTCATCGAGGAAGGCGCTGTCTTCAAAGGCAAAGTCAACCTCGAAGACGACCACAAGAAATAATTCTTAAGCATTCAAATCAGCCAGGAGCATTTGTGATCCGGCAAAGGGTGTATTTGTCGAGGTTGATGATGGGCCTGGCTGCTGGGCCGGGAAAGGAGACTAACATAGAACAAATGAGAAAGCGAGGGAATCCCATTACCGGCATGAACCGGTACGCCATATTTTTACCGGTCATGGTTTTATCGGTTTTGCTGCTGGCCATGAATTGTAGCCAGGAAAGGCAACCCAGAAAAAAACAAATTATTCTCATCAGTATCGACACATTAAGGGCCGATCACCTGGATGCCCACGGTTATTTCCGCCAGACCGCGCCCAACCTATCTCGACTGATCGGGGATTCGCTTTATTATACGCAAGCCTACCCAAACGGCTGCTGGACCATTCCCAGCCACATTTCCCTCCTGACCGGCACACTCCCTTCGAGACACGGCATCAATACGGATTGGAAATCCATTAATAACCAGGTTTACCCAAAATTAAATAGTTCCCTGAAGTCCATTGCCGAAGTATTAAAGTCTCACAACATTAAGACATTAAAATTTGCCCAACTCCCGGATACCCTGGGATTCGGTAGGGGATTCGATAAAAATAGGAGACTCGACCCTTTCTCCACCAACAGGAAATTTTCCAGGCTCTTAGAAGAGATCGAACGCCATAAAAAAAAGGACTTTTTTTTATTTATTCACACCTGGATGGTACATGCCCCTTATACGAATGATTATTTCTTAGCAGGGGAGCAGATCGATCGCCAGAAACGCTATTATATCGAACATTTCAGGGTGCTGGGTAAAAAATCGAAATATATTTCCCGTGATTTCGCTGATTTCTTGATCAAAAACAGGTTATTTAATGTAAAAGATTGTATTACGCTCTATGACAGCGGTATCCGTTATGTGGATGGTTATATCGGTAAGATAATCGATAAAACCAGGCGGTTGGGTATTTATGACGACTTGATGATCATCATCGTTAGCGACCATGGCGAGCACTTCTCGGAACATTTCGCCGGCAAATTCTATGACTACCACGGCAAAGATTTTTATGAAGAGTTTATTAAAATTCCTTTAATCATCAAATACCCGGGCCATAAGCGAGCCGGTATTAAGAATGACCCGGTATCGCTCATCGATGTGGTGCCCACCATCCTGGATTATTTTAACTTCGACATTCCCCCTTTCGTGCAGGGTGAGTCGCTGCTCATCCACCCGGACAAGAACAGTAAAAAATATTTGATATCCGAAGCCGTGTCCGAAAGCGATGTCGAGAGAAAAATGATCAGGACAGGCGATTTGAAATATATCGTCACCATGCCGGGGCCGCTGGGCAGGGAACGGGTAAATTGGCCAGCCATCAGCCAGAGAAGGCTATTCGATTTGAAAAACGATCCCCTGGAAAAGACCGATTTATATGGCAGCCCGAAATTCAGGCAGATCTGCCTTAACCTGGAAAAACTGCTGCAAAAAATAATCGCTGATTCTGTAAATGATAACCTGTCCGCAGGACAGGCGGAGATCGACACCCAAACCCTCGAGCAGATGAGGGCCCTCGGCTACCTGAAACTTCCCTGATCGATGGCCATTTGAATTCCCGGACAGGGCAAAGTGCATTGAATTTGAAACCATTAACCAAAATAAGTAATAAATATTACTTTGGTTAGATAATGGTTTGTGCCCGGGTGAATCTTTTCCGCGTCCTTAATGTCATTTCCCTGTCCTCCTGCTCTCCCACTATGCGGTTGTTTCTTAGATCGAGATAATATTTTACCGGGTTATATAACTCGCTCCATTCAGCTTCTGTTTCTTCGTGCCACTTCCGGCTGCTGTAAAACCTGGCAAAAGCGATCCGGGCCGCTTTGATAGTCTTATAAGGTCGGTCGGTTAAGACCTTTCCTTCATGGATGATCAGCAAACGGAATTTATTCCCTTGATAGCGGAGGATCAAGGCATGCTCCAGGAGGTATTTGTAAGAATTGGTCAGCAACGAGATTTTGTCCAATACAGGGATGACTATCTTTTTATCATCCTGGGTTCTCCCGGTTCCTTTTCCGCCAGGAGGGACTTTTAATTTTGGTTTACTCTTTTCCCCTGTCTTTTTTACTCTTAGCGACCGTTTGACCGGCGGGTTTGAATGGCCCCTCCGGTTCTTCAAGCCTGGTTTGAGAGTTTTTTCCAGAGAATCGTTCATTCTTCATTTTCTCCAATCATAAGGATAATATATACCCCATTTTGCCTTTTTAATCAAGGCTGGGACTTTCCATAAATCATCCGGATGATTCCAAAGCTCGGGATAACGGCTGAAAAAATTTTTTGAATTTTTCTTGTTTTTCCTCTTGACTTTCGTTTTTCATTTGGCTACCATGTACTCTTAAGATTTGGAAAGCAGGAGAAAAATTATTAACCCTGCGGAGGACATACCGGTTGAGATATGCAAAAAGCCTGTTAGAGGGGCCAATGGCGGAAGCCTATCCAGAAGAGTTAAAATTATCCGGTAAGGATTAGAGAAGATGATCGAGAGAATCAGGGTCGGGGAGATCAAATTTCCTGAAATCCGGGTCAACCCGGCAGACCTCCATAAGGTGCGGGGCTATTTTGCCAACCAATTCCGCCACCTCGAGCTCCTGCACAACCACCGGCCCGGTACCAACGGGTTTTATTACCGCTATCCGGCCGTGCAATTCAAGCTCACCGGCCACCTATCCATACTGGGCTTCCAGTCCCAGGGCATCGAGGTCTTAAAGGAATTGTTTTTGCATACCGGCGAGATACTGGTCGAGGGGCGCCGGGTGGCGGTGCACGACCGGGAGATCGAAGTCAAAGAAGAGCTTTTCGGTGAAGATGGGGAGAACCATGCCTATGAATTTGTCACCCCCTGGATCGCCCTAAACCAGGAGAATTTTGCCGGTTACCAGGGCCTGGCAAACGACCGGGAGCGGCGGGCCAAGCTCGAAGCGATCATCGTCAACAACATCATCTCATTCTGTAAATTTGCCGGGTATACTGTGCAGGGGCGCTTAACAGTCAAAGGGCATTTCCGGCCAATGTCTGCCAACCTGAAAGGTAAAGTTCACCTGGCCTTTATGGGAAGCTTTACAGTCGATTTTCTCCTGCCCGACCTCCTCGGCCTGGGCAAGAGCACCAGCCGCGGCTATGGCGCCATAAGAAAGATAGATAAAATGTAACTAATTAATAAATAAGGAGAACGGGATGATTAGAAATTTTCAGAATATCGGTAAGGATGTGCTGAAAAGGAATGGGTATTACAGCACAAATCTAGACAGCGAGCGGAGGAGGATTTTTTTACTCCAACAGGCATTGATCCCCCGATCCAGGGAAAAAGGGATAGATCGGGCGATTGCACTCAATTTCGACCTGGACAAGAGGGAATTCTCATTTGAGTTAGATAAGGAACTCAGCGAACAGAACCGGGACTACTTTTTCGCTTTTAAAGTGGGTGAGACGAATGATTCAAAAAAATTTTTGGCTACTAATGATTTCAAAAGTTCTATCCGAAAGACTATCGAGGATTCTCTCAAGTACCTGGAGAAGAAAAGAAAGAAAAAAGGATCGGGGGCATGGTTGAACGAGAATATTTCAACCCAATATGATGAATTCCTGAAACAGTTGAGAGATAAATTTTACCGGGAGGAAATCTTACCGCGAAAGAAAAAAGAAGAAAAAAGATTTATTCTGGATGAGGGATACCTGGCTGCCGACCAGGGAGAACTCTTTTCGAGAATCAAGCAGGAGATGGAGGAGAAGCGAAAAGATAAGGGGAAGCCCCTTCCTCTTGAAGACATATTCCGGGTTTTTATGAAAAAGAAATTCCAAGAAGGGGAAAATACCGAATTACCGTCTATATTCCTGGTTAAATTCAATGGCCGTCACATCATGGAGATGGAAGAGTACCGGGAAAGTTACCTCAACCTGGTCTATTACGATCTTTTCGAGAGATTCTTCAACGAACATGTGATCGATAGTAAGATATGCCACATTTGCCGTGAAGTAAAAGGGATTACAGGTAAAATTTCATTGCCCATGAAGTTTTACGGCACCACCAATGAGCTTTTCTTTGAGAACCTTAAGAATGACAATGCTTATCGCTCCTTTGCGCTCTGCCGGGAGTGCCTGATCGAAGTGCTGACTGGCATGAGATATGTTGAAAATCACTTGCGAGACCGGATTTTCGATATGGACTGCTATTTAATCCCCAACCTGGATGATGTGCCGGACGGGTTTGAAGAGAAATTAAAAGGTGCGGCGCGGATCATCCAGAATCGAAAAACCAGGTACCAGGAACACATCGAACATCTCCAGGAAATTATGCGGAAATCGTCCCGACCGGGGCGGGGATTTTCGTTCAATATCATGTTCTATACAAAAACTGATAATGATTTCGATATCCTGAAGTACATATCCAACCTGGAGCTTAAGCCCCTGCTGCATAAGATGCAGAAATTTGATGCCTTCACCGATCAGTATAACCTGGATAGGGTTGGAAAAACCGACAAGCATGATAACATCTTGAGATTGTGGGATATTCGTCATCATCTTTTTCCCTCTGGTTTCTCTCATGAAAAATTAGATTACAAAGGTATTAAATTAGACGTTAATAGTAGAGATAAAAATTCTGTGTTATTCCGCAAAGACCTGCTGAATTTCCTGGAAGACTTCTTACAGGAAAACAAGATCGGATACCATGACCTGATCTATAAATTTACCGACATCTTCCGTCGGCGGTTCAATAGGGACAGGGTAGATATCCTCTCGCCTTTTAAGATGGTACTGTTTATGACGATTTTAAACCAGATCGATATATTAAAGGAGGAAAAGCCGATGAACAAAGGCCATTCCATATCGGAAGTAGCAAAGGAGGAATACCGGGATTTCTTCATCGCCCACCAGAAGGTGTATGAAGAAAACAGTTTCCGGCAGGGACTCTTCTTGTTGGGTACAGTGATCTCAAAAATTGTGTACGCGCAGAAGGAGAAAAAAGCCACCTTCATGAAGAAGATCAACCTGTCCGGTATTCCTGCCCATAGGTTAAAGAATGTGATTGGGGAGGTGAAGGAATATGCCTCTATCTACTCGATTTACGAAGACCCCGGCATTTGGGGCAACATCATGGATCGCTTGCAGGGGATCGAAGATTCCGGCATGAAGGGCGATGAGATCGTGTTTTACATCCTGACCGGCGTCTCATACGCAGACTATCTGGGTATGAAATACGGCCTGGAGAAAAAATTAAATCAAGAAACCAAAGGAGAAGGAGTATGAGCGACACAACCATCAAAAACAACAGCGAGATACTGTTTATCTACGATGCCAAAATGACCAATCCCAATGGGGATATGGATAACGAGAACAAACCCCGGATGGACTACGACACCGACACCAACCTGGTTAGCGATGTGCGGTTGAAGCGGTATTTACGGGATTATTTCGAGACCCAGCTAAACCTACCTATCTTCATCACCCAGGCTGCCAAGGATGCCAAAGACCGCGGTGCCCAATTAAAGAAAGAAGGTAAAACCCACAAGGATTTGATCGATTGCCGCTTGTTTGGGGCGGTTCTAGCCGAATCTGGAGGTAGTGATCATATAACTGGTCCTATCCAATTTAATTGGGGACACTCGTTAAACCCGGTAGAATTAAACGAGAGCAACACTATTACGGCGAGTTTCAGTGGAAATACTGGCATAGGCAAAGATTTCCGGGTCAAGTACTCGCTCATCGCTTTTAGCGGCGGCATCAATGCCCATGTGGCCAGGGATTCCAACCTTTCAGAGCAGGATGTAAAGACCTTCGACCAGGCCATGATCAAGGCCATCCCATTAAACCGCACCCGCTCCAAGATCGGTCAAACTCCGCGGTTCTATCTAAGGGTAGAATTAAATACCCCGGATGTGGCGCTCAAAGATCTCCGGGAATACCTGGGCTTGCACTATAAAACAGAAAATGAAAACAAGTACCTGGCCAGGGAGATAAACGATTTATCCTTAGATATCGGCAAGCTCTTTGCCTACCTGAAAGAGAACACCGGTTTCATTGCCCATATCCGGTATTGGCGGGATGATTCCCTGGTTATCGATAGTTGGGACGAGTTTGCCGCTTACTTTAAGGATAAGATCAGCTTACTCGACCCCAATGCCGCGATCGGCCTTTAAGACAGGCATCGGGTTATAAAGACCGACATGAAACCCATAGATAAAATTGTCTGTTTTAAAGTATCCGGTAAATTCGCCCATTTCCGTAAATTCTACACCAATGCCTCATCCCTCTCTTACCTCATTCCCCCACGAACGGTGATAATCGGTATGTTGGCTTCTATCCTTAAACTCCCCAGGGACAGCTATTACGACTTATTCAATGAAGACGATTGTAAGCTCTCCCTCTCTATCTCCAGCAGCGCCACCATCAAGAGAACCACCCAGAGCCTGAATATGCTCCATCTCGATTATTACAAAAAATTCCTGGTCGGCGGAGATCCTGGCTTTAAAAGTATGCACAGTCCATGTAAGGTGGAACTCTTGATCGCCCCGCCAGGCAGCTTCATCGAATACCTGGTCTTCCTGGCCATACCGCCGGGCAGCTCATTCGGCCCGGAATTGGAGCAAAAGCTCAAGCAACATCACAGCGGCCTCGGTCTCTACCTGGGGCAACGGCAGTTCAGGGCGCATTTCGATTACCTGAAGACCTACACCCAAAACCAAATCCAATTCCTGGATGAATCGGAAGTACTCGATTCCCTTTGCCTCCAGGAAAATGTGGCCGAGCTTAAAGAAAAAGAGGATACCCACATTATCATCGAACAGATGCCCATTCACATGAAAAAAGTGCAAGCCCAGGGAAAAATACCCGCCGGAAGAGAAGCCGTATCGGTCAAAGGGGTACTGTTTGAGAGGAACGGGAAAAGGATATATGGGCGTTTCAAGAACTGCTACCGGATAGAAGACCGGGTCATTTCTTTCTACTAAACGAAAAAATTTAAAGCTTACCGCATGCTGATATCGCACCCGGAAGAGAAAAACGCAAAAGCCAGGCCCCTGGGAGATCACCTGCTCAACGTGGCAGAGTTATCCCGGCAGGGACTGGCAGGATTACGCCTGGAACTCACCCTGATCACCCAGGCAGAACTATCCCGACTGACATTCTTAATCGGATTGCTTCACGATTTCGGCAAAGCCACACCGTTCTTCCAGGCTTACATACGCAGCCCTGAGAAGAAAGGCGATCATCTCACCCATCACGGCTTCTTTTCGGCCCTGGTCGGTCATTACTTCATCAAACAGGAGATGAAATCGGAACTCTTTAGCTATGTGGCTTTCCAGGTGATCAAACACCACCACGGCCATCTCCAGGCATTTGACGATTCCAATGATAGAAACATCAGGCAGCAGATCAAGATAGCCCAATTGCAGTTAGAGAAATGCCTTGAATCATACTATGATGAACTCCTTGATATCTACCGGCCCTATGTCCCGCAATTTGCAGAGATTCGTAACCTGGATGTTGAAATGCTCCGGGAGACCGTTGAAAACTCCGATTTACTGATCGAAGATTGCCTGGGAGAAGGCATAGAGAAACGCATCGAGCTTTTTTTTATCGTCAACCTGCTCTTTTCCCTTTTGATCGATAACGATAAGAAAGATGCGGCCCGGCTGCACACCGATTACTTTGCCGGCAACCTGGATGAACCGCTCAACCAGGTACAACCGTTTATCGATCAGGCCAAAAAGGAAAACCCAAAGAAATTCGGCCCCCACATCCCGATCAACACCTTAAGGGATCGCTTTATGCAAGAGATTACCGAAAATCCCCACATCTCTCCGGGAAACCACTTCTATACCCTGACCGCGCCTACCGGTATCGGTAAAACTTTCGGTTGCCTGGCATTTGCCCACAAGCTCATCGCCCAATTGCCCGGGCAAAGGGGGAGAATCATTTACTGTCTACCCTACACATCCATTATCGATCAGAATTTCTCCGAGTTTGAGAAAGTCATCCGTTTCAATAAAGGCGATTTGTACGACCGGCGTTCCAGCCGTTATCTCCTCAAACACCATCACCTGGCGGATCATACCATCCAGAACCGGGTCAGCCGTGAAGAATACAGTTATAGAGATTACCTCGACGATCAGCTCCTGGTTGAATCCTGGGAATCGGCCATTATCGTCACCACCTTTGTCCAGTTCTTCCATTCCATCATCGGCAACCAGAACCGGCTCCTCAAGAAATTTCACCATATCGTTAATGCCGTAATCATCCTCGATGAAGTCCAGAACATCGATCCTGATTATTATTTGTTACTCAAGCAGGTCTTCCATATCCTGGGGGAGCGTTTCCATACTTACTTTCTCTTAACCACCGCCACCCAACCGGAAATATTCGACCTGGAAAAAAGCCGCCCCATCCCCCTGGTCAATAGCACCGATTACACCCATCATCCCATATTCAACCGGGTCAAGCTCAATGTCGAAAGACAACCCCAGGGACTCGATAGCTTCAAAGAGAAATTTTGCCGGGAATTCTCCGGGGAGAATTGCCTCATCGTACTCAATACCAAAGGGGCAGCCGAGGAGATGTATCGTTACATCAAAGAACACAAGCCAGAGTACCGCACACATTGCCTCACCACCAATCTCATCCCCCTGCACAGGAAAAACAAGCTAGAAACGATCAAAAAAGACCTCTTTGACCGGCAAAGAATCATCCTCGTCTCTACCCAGTTAATCGAGGCCGGTGTCGATATCAGCTTCAAGCACGTTTACCGTGATTTCGGCCCCCTCGATTCCATCGTCCAGGTGGCCGGGCGCTGCAACCGTGAGGGCGAATATGGGGAAGCAGGTGGGTCTATGACCCTGGTCAGGTTAATCGATGAGAAGCATCATAACCGGGAGTTTCACTCCTACATCTACAAACCGATTATCGCCCAATATGTCGATCAAACCATGCAACACAGCTTCTACCAGAGCAAGGATTTCGCACCATTGGCCGGCGATTACTTTCATCGCTTCGATTTTACCAGGCAAAGCCGGCAATTGCTAAATGCGATATGCGACCTCAATTACGACCGCGATATCGAAGGCCAAACCCCAGTAAAAAATTTCAAGCTCATCGATGAGTACGATACCGAGAGCCTCTATATCCTGACCACCCGGAAAATCCAGGATAAAATGTTCTGTCTCAAACGATATCTATCCTCCCTCCAGGAACAGGAAATGACCGAAGATGAAAGAAGTAAGCTGCTACTCAAAATCGAGACAATCAAAGCAGAATTAAAGGATTATCAACTATCTCTCCGCCAAAGCGACCTCAAGAACTATGAGAATAACGATATAATCAAGGGAGAGGCCCCATACCGCTATATCGCTTACAAAGAGCAAGCGCGATATGCCTATGACCAGGAGACCGGGTTCTTAAAAGAACCCAGGGAACAAATACCAGGAATCAAACATTTTTGACGAGGCTTTCATGGAACTAATCTTTACCACACCCGGCACATATTTGAATGTCAAGGACGGGCTGATCGCCATCAGCACCGGTGAGCAGAAAAGCACCATTTCCCCGGCCAAAGTCGAGCGCATCATCCTGACCACCGAAGCACTACTCACCACCGCTATCCTGCACCTGGCCGCCGAAAACAACATCGATATCGTTGTCCTGGACAGAAGCGGCGAACCGGTCGGCAGGTTCTGGCACTCCCGCTTCGGGTCCATCACCACCATCCGCAGAAAACAGCTTGAATTGACCCTAAACGACAAAGGCTTCCAGTTTGCCGTCGAATGGATCGTCACTAAACTTAAGAACCAGGCCGAGTTTGCCAAAGAGCTCGCCAAAACCCGGCCCAAGCTCCATGATGAGATATTCGAGAAGTGTATAACCATAGAAAATAACATCGACACCCTATCTTCCATGCAGGGCAGCGTGGACAAAAAAAGAAACAGCCTCATCGGTCTCGAGGGCAGCGCCTCGAAAATCTACTTCGAGATACTCTCCCTCTGTATGCCGGAAAGATACCGCTTTAAAGGCCGCTCCCGTCAACCGGCCCAAGACCCTTTCAACGCCTTCCTCAATTACAACTACGGCATACTCTATTCCCTGGTCGAAAAAGCCTGCATCATTGCCGGGCTCGATCCCTACATCGGGTTTGTCCATACCGATAATTACAACAAGCCCTCGCTCGTATTCGACATCATCGAAAATTTCCGCATCTATGCCGATCAAGTTGTTTTCCACCTCTTCAGCCGCAAGATGATCAACGATCAAATGACCGACCAAATTCCCCAGGGCTATACCCTGAACAAAGAAGGCAAGAGGCTACTCTTCGATGAGTGGAAAAAATTCTTAGAGAAAAACGTCCGCTTCGGCAATAAGAATATGAGCCAGGAACAAACCATCCAGGCATTTTGCCATAGGTTTGCCAATTCCCTACTCGAATAACCGGGAGAAACCATGAATATCTGGGTCATCTACGACATAGCCAGCACCAAAGCCGGGGATAAAAGACGCCGCAAGATCATCAAAGAGATCGAGCAATTCGGCCTCTACCGGGTGCAGAAATCGGTCTTCCTGGGAAACATCGAGAAGAACCGCATCGATGAGCTGGTCCTCTTCTCAGAGGAATTGATCGATAAAAAACGCGATAGCGTCTACTTATTTCCCATGTGTAAAGAAGATTTCGAGGCCGTTGCCATCATCGGCCAGGGCTTCGATAAAGATATGGTCACCCGCAAGAATGGGTCCTTGATTTTTTAAATGAACCAGGCATTCAACGAAAACAAGCTGCTCGTCAGCCCGTCACTACTGATGGAGTACTGGTACTGTCCCCGGTTTATCTACTTTATGGAGGTGCTGAAAATCAGGCAATATGAAGAAAAACGGCTAAAAGTGTTACTCGGCCGGGAAGTCCATGAGAAGAAAGCCCTCCAGCCCGAATACCTGCGCAAGAAGTTGGGTGTCATCAGGCAAGAGAAGGATATCTACCTCAGCGCCCCGGAGCAGGGGATTTGCGGGATCCTGGACGAGATACTCTTCTTTGGCGACGGCACCGTTGCGCCCCTCGATTACAAGTTTGCCTATGAAAAGCACAAGTTCAAGACCCAATTCTTGCAAAATGTCCTCTATGCCATGCTTATCGAGGCCAATTACCGCCTCCCGGTCAATGCCTGTTATATCGTCTATACCCGGGAGAAGAACGAGCCGGTGCGTTACCCCATCAGTCGCCAGGACAGGGACCGGGTGAGCGATACGGTGCAGAAGATCGAGCGGATCATTTCTGGGGGATATTACCCGCCGGCCACCAGTCATAAGAAAAGCTGCGGCGATTGCACGTACAGGAAGATATGCGTCCAATAAGGATTGATAAAAAATGTTTACCGAATGTTCGCCTTTTTTCATGTCTAGAATTTCTGGACAAAATCGGGCGGTATTCCCGGATACAAAGGATATAAAATGATTACAGGGATCAAAAAAGCGCGCATACAGGCCAAAAAAGGCCCAAAACCGGCCATTTCGACCCCAAAAATCTTCATTTTAACCTTGACAAAAAATCCCCAAGAGTGTTATCATTACCCGTTGAAGATAAAAAGTGCTCTTTAAGTCCACAGTCCATAAAAACAAGGATTGAAACAAACTAATCCCAACAGCCGCGGCCGTGCCGATTACCCTTTAAGTCCACAGTCCATAAAAACAAGGATTGAAACTCTCACTACATATAAGTCTACCTGGCATTTTGGCGTTCTTTAAGTCCACAGTCCATAAAAACAAGGATTGAAACGGTAACCTGCCGTGTTGCAGGCTACATGAGCCAGGTAAACTTTAAGTCCACAGTCCATAAAAACAAGGATTGAAACTGAACCGACCGCCGGCGACTATGAGCGTATCTACCCTTTAAGTCCACAGTCCATAAAAACAAGGATTGAAACTGAAAAAACATGTAGGGGCATTTTGGGCCATTTTCCTCTTTAAGTCCACAGTCCATAAAAACAAGGATTGAAACGCGCGAAAAACTATCATATCCGGGTCCACTTCTTCGGCTTTAAGTCCACAGTCCATAAAAACAAGGATTGAAACGCCAATAACGGATGTTTCCAGCGCGAGGTTCGATGGACTTTAAGTCCACAGTCCATAAAAACAAGGATTGAAACACGTTATCGGATTCAGCACTGATAGGACGAGGCTATCTTTAAGTCCACAGTCCATAAAAACAAGGATTGAAACAATTCATTTAACCTTGCCAACATGTCTTTGTATTGCCTCCTTTAAGTCCACAGTCCATAAAAACAAGGATTGAAACATCCCAGGCCCTTGTCTTTGTTGTCGGTAATCAGTCTTTAAGTCCACAGTCCATAAAAACAAGGATTGAAACTGCGATATATACAAAGGGAAAAGGTATTGTACCGGGTGCTTTAAGTCCACAGTCCATAAAAACAAGGATTGAAACCGATTCAGGGGGATGCGGCGCATCTGAGGGTTGTGGCCCTTTAAGTCCACAGTCCATAAAAACAAGGATTGAAACATAGTGATCTCATCCATTTCTCTGTCCCACCTCATTTCTTTAAGTCCACAGTCCATAAAAACAAGGATTGAAACCATTCATGGCTGCATCTACTTTCGTTTCTTCCCCAGCCTTTAAGTCCACAGTCCATAAAAACAAGGATTGAAACGAAAAGCTAAAAACCGATATTGAAACTCAGAAATTGCTTTAAGTCCACAGTCCATAAAAACAAGGATTGAAACAGCCTATCGATGGCCGTATTGCATTGACCGGCTGCCCTTTAAGTCCACAGTCCATAAAAACAAGGATTGAAACATCGGTAAAGCAAGAATGTGAGATGGGTCAAAGAAGCTTTAAGTCCACAGTCCATAAAAACAAGGATTGAAACTTTGCTTGGGCTGTTTTCCTGGGCATTACAACAGGCTTTAAGTCCACAGTCCATAAAAACAAGGATTGAAACTCACAGGAGAAAACGATGAATATAAAACTGACCCCGATCGCTTTAAGTCCACAGTCCATAAAAACAAGGATTGAAACTCATGCTGCGCCTCCAAAAAACCCCCAGGAAACGCTTTAAGTCCACAGTCCATAAAAACAAGGATTGAAACGTCATAGCCTGATAAACCAGTTTCTCCGCGGCAATCTTTAAGTCCACAGTCCATAAAAACAAGGATTGAAACACCTGCTCAAAAACGCCATATTCCCCCAGCACCCGCTTTAAGTCCACAGTCCATAAAAACAAGGATTGAAACGATCGACTCCACCAACAATAGAAGCTTTTCTTGCTCCTTTAAGTCCACAGTCCATAAAAACAAGGATTGAAACTAGGGCAACGATGATATACCCGGCATCCGGGGTCGTCCTTTAAGTCCACAGTCCATAAAAACAAGGATTGAAACGACAATTTTCCCGGCCACATTGCCGATGGGCAGGGTAACTTTAAGTCCACAGTCCATAAAAACAAGGATTGAAACTAATCGTTCGTCTCCGCTTCCCCGACGCTGGGGTCGGACCCGGAGAAATCTTTAAGTCCACAGTCCATAAAAACAAGGATTGAAACTATCATAATTATAATCGTATCCAACCATTGTACCGAGCTTTAAGTCCACAGTCCATAAAAACAAGGATTGAAACCTTCAATGGCTCATGCCCATTAAAAGAAAACCGTTTTCTTTAAGTCCACAGTCCATAAAAACAAGGATTGAAACAAAACCAAAGTGCTATCCCGGTAAACCTGGACATTCCTTTAAGTCCACAGTCCATAAAAACAAGGATTGAAACGTCTATGCCGCCATGAAGATCGTCGAAGAGCAGTTTGCTTTAAGTCCACAGTCCATAAAAACAAGGATTGAAACGGGAAGGTATTTTTTCCATGATAGAATTCATAATCTGCTTTAAGTCCACAGTCCATAAAAACAAGGATTGAAACGCAAAACTGGGCCACAATGATATTCACCAGGTGGCCGACTTTAAGTCCACAGTCCATAAAAACAAGGATTGAAACAAAAAGTACATCAAGCAGGTCAAAGAAACCGATCCCCTTTAAGTCCACAGTCCATAAAAACAAGGATTGAAACTTGTTGAGGCTCACGACTTCTTTAGCTGCGGCCTACTTTAAGTCCACAGTCCATAAAAACAAGGATTGAAACATAATTCCTTGACACACACGAAAATCAATATTATTACTTTAAGTCCACAGTCCATAAAAACAAGGATTGAAACGCCATGATAATCGGTTCCCATGCGGGCTTCAATCTCGACTTTAAGTCCACAGTCCATAAAAACAAGGATTGAAACCCTGCATGAAAGCGGATTGTTGAAACAAGGCATCGCCTGCCTTTAAGTCCACAGTCCATAAAAACAAGGATTGAAACCCTGGACGGCAAGCGGCAGACTACCGTCTACGGCGCCTTTAAGTCCACAGTCCATAAAAACAAGGATTGAAACAAACTATATTGCCTAAATTTGATACCTTCCTGCTATTCTTTAAGTCCACAGTCCATAAAAACAAGGATTGAAACTCCATAAAAAGCGATTTTGGTATGCCGTGAAAGATACTTTAAGTCCACAGTCCATAAAAACAAGGATTGAAACACCAGGTGGGAAATTTAGGGGCCAGGGCCTGGAAAGCTTTAAGTCCACAGTCCATAAAAACAAGGATTGAAACAGTTACTCAACGCCTCCCGAATCAACAACGCCCGCTTTAAGTCCACAGTCCATAAAAACAAGGATTGAAACCACCTTACAGCTATTGGTTCAGGTACTTGAAAAATGCTTTAAGTCCACAGTCCATAAAAACAAGGATTGAAACTCAAAGATCTCTACCGAGGCAGGCCGGGGGTCCGATCCTTTAAGTCCACAGTCCATAAAAACAAGGATTGAAACATACCGGACACAATGTAGTGGTGCAGGGAAAGACCCCTTTAAGTCCACAGTCCATAAAAACAAGGATTGAAACTACTTAAAGCCATGTTATACCTCCGTGTTAACCGCCTTTAAGTCCACAGTCCATAAAAACAAGGATTGAAACCTACGATACTATTATATTATAATTTTTCGGTTTTGTCTTTAAGTCCACAGTCCATAAAAACAAGGATTGAAACCATGATTATCTTGAAGAGGTGGTGCAGGTTGCGGCCCTTTAAGTCCACAGTCCATAAAAACAAGGATTGAAACAAATAAGCAAACAGTTCTTGGCATCTGAATAACTGCTCTTTAAGTCCACAGTCCATAAAAACAAGGATTGAAACGCAATAATGCGACCATGCTTGGTCGCAAGGCGATCAACTTTAAGTCCACAGTCCATAAAAACAAGGATTGAAACTCAGCCGACGGCGGGGGATTATGAGAAAATCTACCGTCTTTAAGTCCACAGTCCATAAAAACAAGGATTGAAACCATCCCGGATTTGGAGCAAACCGACATTGCCTTTCCTTTAAGTCCACAGTCCATAAAAACAAGGATTGAAACGGCACATCTCCCGGTATAAATCGATAGCACTCTCCACTTTAAGTCCACAGTCCATAAAAACAAGGATTGAAACTAGATCGGCTGTATAAACCATTTTCTGGTGTTGCGTTCTTTAAGTCCACAGTCCATAAAAACAAGGATTGAAACGCGTACACAGGCCAAACTGACCGACAACATTATAGCCCTTTAAGTCCACAGTCCATAAAAACAAGGATTGAAACCTGTCATCAAGAAATTCAAAGAGGAGATGATGAAATATGCTTTAAGTCCACAGTCCATAAAAACAAGGATTGAAACCGAAGCTATTGAGGTCGATAAATGTATGAAATAATCTTTAAGTCCACAGTCCATAAAAACAAGGATTGAAACAGATCGGCAAGGTATTCGTAACCACCGCCGAGATGTCTTTAAGTCCACAGTCCATAAAAACAAGGATTGAAACCCCGGAAGAAATATCCGACCGGGACAGGAGCTTCTATGCTTTAAGTCCACAGTCCATAAAAACAAGGATTGAAACACTTTGACCTGGTGGTATCGTCTCCCCATTCCTGGGGACTTTAAGTCCACAGTCCATAAAAACAAGGATTGAAACCAGAATGGAAGATGAGCACGGTCTCCCTTGCGATCCCTTTAAGTCCACAGTCCATAAAAACAAGGATTGAAACACGATCATCAAAAAAATGACGAGGGATGGCTTTCTGTCTTTAAGTCCACAGTCCATAAAAACAAGGATTGAAACACCCCGGATTTACCAACATCCCCTCAATCTCTTGTTCTTTAAGTCCACAGTCCATAAAAACAAGGATTGAAACCTTCCAGGAGATCGATCTCATCGTAGAGATCCCTCTCCCTTTAAGTCCACAGTCCATAAAAACAAGGATTGAAACCGTGTGGGATGGGGAAATTGATCATGAAGAAAAAATCTCTTTAAGTCCACAGTCCATAAAAACAAGGATTGAAACGTCGATAATACCGATTTCGGCGCATCGATCCGGGAACTTTAAGTCCACAGTCCATAAAAACAAGGATTGAAACACCTGCCCGGAGTGTCATGCCCGGATTACGGCCGTCTTTAAGTCCACAGTCCATAAAAACAAGGATTGAAACCTTTCGATTCGACTTCAACAGATTGATCAACCCGGCTTTAAGTCCACAGTCCATAAAAACAAGGATTGAAACCCAGGGGAAGCTCTCACTATACCGGGATAGACAGTCTTTAAGTCCACAGTCCATAAAAACAAGGATTGAAACAGGGTCACCTCCCACTGATCCAGGTACTGGTCCTTGACTTTAAGTCCACAGTCCATAAAAACAAGGATTGAAACAAAAAATTTAGGCTCCCGGCAGTTACAAGGGCCGTGATACTTTAAGTCCACAGTCCATAAAAACAAGGATTGAAACCCTCATGGTCGATTCGCTACGTTTCGGCCCGCCGGTCCTTTAAGTCCACAGTCCATAAAAACAAGGATTGAAACCAGCCGGTATTTTCGGAATTAGAAAAGATCGATGCCTTTAAGTCCACAGTCCATAAAAACAAGGATTGAAACTTATAATTGCTTCATGCGGTATTATACGAAAGTGACCTCTTTAAGTCCACAGTCCATAAAAACAAGGATTGAAACAACATCCTCTCTTCGATCTCTTTTCGCAGGTGCTCTTCTTTAAGTCCACAGTCCATAAAAACAAGGATTGAAACCCAGATATATAGCGGGGATAATTGAGGCCGTAAACTTTAAGTCCACAGTCCATAAAAACAAGGATTGAAACCATTGCCGGCGCTGGCTATCACCGTGAAGAGCCTACCCTTTAAGTCCACAGTCCATAAAAACAAGGATTGAAACATTGATGGCGACCGGCGGATGGGGATAGTGAGATGACACTTTAAGTCCACAGTCCATAAAAACAAGGATTGAAACTTATAATTGCTTCATGCGGTATTATACGAAAGTGACCTCTTTAAGTCCACAGTCCATAAAAACAAGGATTGAAACAACATCCTCTCTTCGATCTCTTTTCGCAGGTGCTCTTCTTTAAGTCCACAGTCCATAAAAACAAGGATTGAAACCCAGATATATAGCGGGGATAATTGAGGCCGTAAACTTTAAGTCCACAGTCCATAAAAACAAGGATTGAAACCATTGCCGGCGCTGGCTATCACCGTGAAGAGCCTACCCTTTAAGTCCACAGTCCATAAAAACAAGGATTGAAACATTGATGGCGACCGGCGGATGGGGATAGTGAGATGACACTTTAAGTCCACAGTCCATAAAAACAAGGATTGAAACTATCATAATTGTGAGGAAAAAATGAAGAAAATAAAAACTTTAAGTCCACAGTCCATAAAAACAAGGATTGAAACTGCTTTGGGGGAAAACAGTTGTCTGGAATTTTTCAGGCTTTAAGTCCACAGTCCATAAAAAAAAGGATTGTCTCCGCAGGGTATAGGCGGAGACAACAATATTGAACGCGAGCGGGCGCAGCGTTCATCTGCTCCTTAGACCTTTATGATTTCCCGGTACCTGGTTAGCTTGCGGTTCCCCTTTAAGTCCACAGTCCATAAAAAAAAGGATTGTCTCCGCAAAATTAAGGCGGAGACAACAATTGGGAATGCGACTCAAAGGAGCATTCACCTGCTCCTTAGACCTTTATGATTTCCCGACAACCGGAAAGCTTGCGGTTCCCCTTTAAGTCCACAGTCCATAAAAACAAGGATTGAAACCCCATTAAACTTCCTCCAGTTTTCTCTTCAGCTCCGCTTTAAGTCCACAGTCCATAAAAACAAGGATTGAAACGTTGATTGGCCTTCATGAATTCGTCATAAAAACTTCCTTTAAGTCCACAGTCCATAAAAACAAGGATTGAAACTTTCCGATATTCCGCATCTGTGCCAGTGCTTCTGGACTTTAAGTCCACAGTCCATAAAAACAAGGATTGAAACTTGTATTCACGCTGTGGACGGCTTCAAGAAGCATATCCTTTAAGTCCACAGTCCATAAAAACAAGGATTGAAACTCTGTCCGGTCTGCGAAAAGGAAGCGGTCACGGTCCTTTAAGTCCACAGTCCATAAAAACAAGGATTGAAACATCTGTCATTTTTTTTCACACTTCAGAAGCAATGCCTCCTTTAAGTCCACAGTCCATAAAAACAAGGATTGAAACATTCCCCATAACCACGATCCGGGAAGGCTCCTGGAACCTTTAAGTCCACAGTCCATAAAAACAAGGATTGAAACGGTATCTTGCAGGAAAATCTATGGAGGTCGTGAATGGACTTTAAGTCCACAGTCCATAAAAACAAGGATTGAAACAGATCAGCCATAGCGCCAAGCATGGCGACGACCTGTTCTTTAAGTCCACAGTCCATAAAAACAAGGATTGAAACACGGCGGCATGGGCATGGTGCTAATGGGCACGCGCCTTTAAGTCCACAGTCCATAAAAACAAGGATTGAAACTCCTGGGCATAATCGGCCCGGCTCACCTTGATCTCGCTTTAAGTCCACAGTCCATAAAAACAAGGATTGAAACTTTCCCTTGTACCTGTGAAAGCAGGCCGCTATTGTCTTTAAGTCCACAGTCCATAAAAACAAGGATTGAAACGTTGATTGGCCTTCATGAATTCGTCATAAAAACTTCCTTTAAGTCCACAGTCCATAAAAACAAGGATTGAAACTTTCCGATATTCCGCATCTGTGCCAGTGCTTCTGGACTTTAAGTCCACAGTCCATAAAAACAAGGATTGAAACTTGTATTCACGCTGTGGACGGCTTCAAGAAGCATATCCTTTAAGTCCACAGTCCATAAAAACAAGGATTGAAACTCTGTCCGGTCTGCGAAAAGGAAGCGGTCACGGTCCTTTAAGTCCACAGTCCATAAAAACAAGGATTGAAACATCTGTCATTTTTTTTCACACTTCAGAAGCAATGCCTCCTTTAAGTCCACAGTCCATAAAAACAAGGATTGAAACATCGGTATACAGCAAGCTCAAGCTCGATCTATATCCTTTAAGTCCACAGTCCATAAAAACAAGGATTGAAACTCCCGCATTTTTTTAACACCCTGATGACATCAACAATCTTTAAGTCCACAGTCCATAAAAACAAGGATTGAAACACGCAGATACCCACAAACAGAGCGTGGGTGCCCGCCTTTCTTTAAGTCCACAGTCCATAAAAACAAGGATTGAAACCGAAATACACGGGAAGAATATTTCGAGGACATTTCCTTTAAGTCCACAGTCCATAAAAACAAGGATTGAAACTACCGGGGCGGCAACGAAACAAGCGGGGTCGATCAACTTTAAGTCCACAGTCCATAAAAACAAGGATTGAAACTATTATATGTGCGATAAAGAATGAGAGTTCAAACCTCCTTTAAGTCCACAGTCCATAAAAACAAGGATTGAAACGCTCGATGAGCCGGGCCTCGCTCATGCGGCTATACACTTTAAGTCCACAGTCCATAAAAACAAGGATTGAAACACGGCGTCGTTGTTCATGTCACGCATCATGCGCCGGCTTTAAGTCCACAGTCCATAAAAACAAGGATTGAAACAAAAAATAAAACAGGAGGAAAAAACGATGGATCCTACTTTAAGTCCACAGTCCATAAAAAAAAGGATTGTCTCCGCAAATTAAGGCGGAGACAACAATTGGGAATGCGACTCAAAGGAGCATTCACCTGCTCCTTAGACCTTTATGATTTCCCGACACCTGGTTAGCGTGCGGTTCTCCTTTAAGTCCACAGTCCATAAAAACAAGGATTGAAACTAATCCCGGATTGCCCATCCAAGATACAGAAAACTAACTTTAAGTCCACAGTCCATAAAAACAAGGATTGAAACGCCGGAGGGCAAGACCAGGGAAGGTCTGGCTATGAACCTTTAAGTCCACAGTCCATAAAAACAAGGATTGAAACCCACTGCTCCGGGTAATTGGTGGCAATAAAAACAGCCCTTTAAGTCCACAGTCCATAAAAACAAGGATTGAAACTCAACCAAAGCCGCCTTGATCGCATTTGATAGCGCACTTTAAGTCCACAGTCCATAAAAACAAGGATTGAAACATCACCTTATCATAACCCATAATCCTTCTATCAGTCTACTTTAAGTCCACAGTCCATAAAAACAAGGATTGAAACCGTGTGGGATGGGGAAATTGATCATGAAGAAAAAACTCTTTAAGTCCACAGTCCATAAAAAAAAGGATTGTCTCCGCAAATTAAGGCGGAGACAACAATTGGGAATGCGACTCAAAGGAGCATTCACCTGCTCCTTAGACCTTTATGATTTCCCGACACCTGGTTAGCGTGCGGTTCTCCTTTAAGTCCACAGTCCATAAAAAAAAGGATTGTCTCCGCAGGGTATAGGCGGAGACAACAAGGTCGAACGCGACTCAAAGGAGCGTTCTTCTGCTCCTGAGACCTTTGTGATTTCCCGACAACCGGTTAGCGTGCGGTTCTCCTTTAAGTCCACAGTCCATAAAAACAAGGATTGTCTCCGCAAAATTAAGGCGGAGACAACAATATTGAATGCGACCTAAAGGAGCATTCATCTGCTCCTGAGACCTTTATGATTTCCCGACAACCGGTTAGCGTGCTGTTCCCCTTTAAGTCCACAGTCCATAAAAACAAGGATTGTCTCCGCAAAATTAAGGCGGAGACAACAATATTGAACGCGAGCGGGCGCAGCGTTCATCCGCTCCTTAGACCTTTATGATTTCCCGACACCTGGTTAGCGTGCGGTTCTTCTTTAAGTCCACAGTCCATAAAAAAAAGGATTGTCTCCGCAAAATTAAGGCGGAGACAAGGATATCGAACGCGAGCGGGCGCAGCGTTCATCCGCTCCTTAGACCTTTATGATTTCCCGACACCTGGTTAGCGTGCGGTTCTCCTTTAAGTCCACAGTCCATAAAAAAAAGGATTGTCTCCGCAAAATTAAGGCGGAGACAAGGATATCGAACGCGAGCGGGCGCAGCGTTCATCCGCTCCTTAGACCTTTATGATTTCCCGACAACCGGAAAGCGTGCGGTTCTCCTTTAAGTCCACAGTCCATAAAAAAAAGGATTGTCTCCGCAAAATTAAGGCGGAGACAACAATTGGGAATGCGACTCAAAGGAGCATTCACCTGCTCCTTAGACCTTTATGATTTTCCGACAACCGGAAAGCGTGCGGCTACCCTTTAAGTCCACAGTCCATAAAAACATTGACCCCTTCAGAGTAAGGAAGGGGTCAACGATGGTAGAACGCGACCTAACGGGAGCGTTCTTCTGCTTTCAGTCTCCGCAGGGTATAGGCGGAGACAACAATGTCGTATGCGACCCAGCAATTGATGAATGCTCCCTAAAGTCGCATTCGCACTTGTTGTTTCTGCTTGTATTTTGCAGAAACAAAGGAGCGTTCACCTGCTCCTTAGACCTTTATGATTTCCCGACACCTGGTTAGCGTGCGGTTCTCCTTTGAGTCCACAGTCCATAAAAAAAAGGATTGTCTCCGCAAAGTAAGGCGGAGACAACAATGTCGCATGCGACTTAAAGGAGCATGCATCTGCTCCTTAGACCTCTATGATTTCCCGATAACCGGAAAGCGTGCGGTTCTCCTTTAAGTCCACAGTCCATAAAAAAAAGGATTGTCTCCGCAAAATTAAGGCGGAGACAACAATGTCGTATGCGACCCAGCAATTGATGAATGCTCCCTAAAGTCGCATTCGCACTTGTTGTTTCTGCTTGTATTTTGCAGAAACAAAGGAGCGTTCACCTGCTCCTTAGACCTTTATGATTTCCCGACAACCGGTTAGCTTGCGGTTCCCCTTTAAGTCCACAGTCCATAAAAACATTGCCTCTGCAATGTAAGGCAGAGGCAACAAGGGTAGAACGCGACAAAAAGGAGCGTTCTTCTGCTTCTTCCGCAAAGTAAGGCGGAGACAACAATTGGGAATGCGACTCAAAGGAGCGTTCTTCTGCTTCTTCCGCAAAATTAAGGCGGAGACAAGGATATCGAATGTAGACCCCTTCAGAGTAAGGGAGGGGTCTTTAATGTCGCATGCGACTTAAAGGAGCATGCATCTGCTTTCTTAGCACTTAGGCCCAACGGCGATTCATATTTCGCTCAACCGTACATAAATTGACCGGCCAGCGGCTCATCTCACTAAAATTTCGGACTCGCTACGCTCAAACATCGAAATTTTTCCCCCTAAATCAGGGGAGCGTTCGATTCGCCGGGCCGGAACAGAATTTATTCCCTAAGTCTCGCTCAATCATGAATCGCCTGGCCTCATACTCCCCTCCGCAAAATTAAGGCGGAGACAAGGATATCGAATGTAGACCCCTTCAGAGTAAGGGAGGGGTCTTTAATGTCGCATGCGACTTAAAGGAGCATGCATCTGCTTCCCGGAAGCGTTCATCTGCTTTCTTAGCACTTAGGCCCAACGGCGATTCATATTTCGCTCAACCGTACATAAATTGACCGGCCAGCGGCTCATCTCACTAAAATTTCGGACTCGCTACGCTCAAACATCGAAATTTTTCCCCCTAAATCAGGGGAGCGTTCGACTCGCCGGGCCGGAACAGAATTTATTCCCTAAGTCTCGCTCAATCATGAATCGCCTGGCCTCATACTCCCCTCCGCAAGGTACATATGGAATGCGAGCCGGAAGAGGCTGAATGCCCCCTAAAGTCGCATTTGATTTTTGTAAAAGCCGGTAATACCGGTAAGATAGGTTCCTAAATCAAAATATTTTGGGGAAGGTTTAAAGGGGGGGAAATGAAAAAGGGGAGATAAAATCTCCCCTTTTTGCGATATGTCGAAGCGTTCTTTTACTTGACCCGGAAAGTCACTCCCAGGGCACCGCCTACTCCACCAAAATCGCCGATAGCCGAGAAGTATGCCTTTAAAGAGATGGCCAATTTCTCGGTCAGGAAATAGCGGGCGCCGATAAACGGGGACAGGAAAAGGCCGGAGCCTGCGGCACCGCCCCAGTCATCGCCGGCAAAATCCCAGGACCATGAATAGATGCTGTATCCCAGGCTGGCACCGGCAAAGAGGTCGAATTTATCGAGATCGATGCTGGTAAAATGGTAATAGGCATCGACAGAGGGGGTGATAATGGATTGTTTGATTTTACCCAATCCCCAATTATCGCTCCAGAAAGAGAACATCACTGTGCCGCCTACGCCGATGTTTTCCGTGATGGCAAACTCCACGCTGACACCGACCGGGGTGGCCCATTCGTCTAAACCGATTTGCGGGGTGACAAACACCCGGCCCTGGGCGAACTCCTGCTCACCGGCAAATGCCGTCAAGCTGAAAAACAGTACAACCAACAAGCTTACGATTGATTTTTTCATATTTTCCTCCAATCACTTTTAAGTGAATTATTTTTTATCTTTCGTCTTATAGAGGGCATCTTATCATAATTTTCCCGGCCTGTCAATCATAAAATCTGTATCACCCCCTTCCAGTCAAAAGTACTACCACGATTTTTTGCTTGATGAGATGGGGATTTTTTTACTGCTTAGCGGTTGGTAAAATAGTCCAACCTTTTGTTCAGACCCTCCGGCGAATAGGTTGCCTGGATGCTGACCGTGTTGTAATATTCGGTGGAAAGCGTAAGCATGATACTGTTTTCCGGCCGGTAATAGTAGGACCGGGCATCGCACCCCAATTGGCAGGTCGGGGAGATGGAGCTCCAGTCGCTGCAAGAAGCCCGGCAATTGACGCAGGGATAATAATCGTAGCCCTCCGAGCCATAGCTGTACTCGTCGCACAGGTTACCGAAGCTGTGACCGAACTCGTGCAGCGTCATGGACTTGTAATAAGTCCCGCTGTACACCATGCAGTACGTGTTGTAGCTGTTGACCTTGTAGGAGTTGTTATTGTCCCGGTATCCGCCGCCGCAGTAGGTAGTGGTATTGTGCAGGACGATGATTTCATCGTAAGCGTAACCCGAGGCCGCCGCCGCATTGATGACGCTGGTACTGTTGCAGCACATCAACCGGGCAATACCGGCGCACCCGCAGTAACACCCCAACGAGCCGGTATTGCCGTACTTGTTGATGACGATGTTGGCCGAATAGGTGGAATAAGGCTGCTTGGAGAGGAGGTAGGTCTTTAGGTTGTTGGCTTTGGTATTAAAGGTGGTTATCTGGCCGGAGGTATAGCCGCTGGCAATGATCAGGACGTAGAATTTACTGGTGGCAGCCACGGAAGAGATATCGTCTTCCAGCGCCGGTTTCTTGATGCCTGTCCCCGGGGGGTTGACCACATAAGTCGTTTCCAGGGCCTGCACATCGCAAGAGAAACTGGGCACATTCTCAAAAGGATAGTAGAGGTCGATGAACCTGGCCTCGGCAAAGTAGGGCACCACCAGGAAGACCTCCGGGTCGGAAATAGGTAGCACATCCGGCCGGCCGTTGCCTTTCCCGTTTATGGCCATGGGCACGGTGCGCGCTGCCGGGAAGGTAAAGGCGGTTTGGTAGAGCACCTTACCGCACTCGTCCAGTAGAAAGAACAGGGGCATATCGTTATTCCCGATGGGCAATGGTGTGCCCTGTTTCTGCCTGGGCGTGGTCTTTCCCATGGCGATGAACATTTTCTCGACACTGATCATGCCGCCCTGGCTCTGGATCGGGACGATCATCACCGCATTGGCCGGGGAAAAGGAGCGGTCCGGGCTTAATTTTACCGGCGTTGCCCACACCGAGGCACAAATGAGGAGAGAAAAGATTAACAGGGATACTCCTGGATTTTTTTTGAAAAACATGTGACACCTCCATGTATTGTTGATAGATTTATTGGGCATTTTGGGGTAAACCTCGAAGAAAAACGACATCCTGGTAACATCGTATCACCCTCTCGTACAAAAGAAACCTCAGAGCTTTTTTCTACTCCACTTGCACATTTAAGGAACTCTAATTTTCAGTTAAAAAAAATAAGGCCTTCCTCCTTTCGGAAGAAGGCCTAACATTAATCAATAATTACTACTGCCTTTTATGTCTATAATATAACATCTTTTCTTATATCTGTCAACTTCTTTCCAGGAATTTCGCAATCAATCATTTTTAAGCCTTCCCGATTCGCCGGAAAGTGTATCTATCACAAGAGGATTATCCCTATCAAGTTTACAGGCCAGGGTCGGGAACTGCGGATTCTTTTTGTTAGTAAGATAGTCTTTCAATAAAATTCTCTTATCGATCGCTATCTGCAACATCTTTTGGAAATCGGGATCATTTTCGAATAATTTGTTTCTTAACCATTTGACCGACAAAAAATCATTCTCACTCTCAAGTTTGTTGATTTTTTGAATGAAATTCACCCACTCGGACCTCGAAAAACCATATATAACGCCTTCAGTTTGTTTTGGAAAAGAGTGGGGTGATGGAGTAATATCGATTTTATCTATTTGGTTCGTTAGTGTACCGTAAAAGGAGTCGATTGCATGCCTTAATGATTTCATAGCCTTCTGCTTATCATCATCTGTCTTAGCTAAAGATAGTTTTTCGATTTCAATATCTATATTGCCCATATATCGCGTTTTTAGGTTATCAAAGCCACTGATCGTGGAATTTTTTATTAGACTCATAACGGTTTCCAGAACCGGTTGCAAAATGTTGACCGAAGTGGTCTCGGTCATTTTAGATGAAACTTCGATAGTTGAGAGCTTGTTACCTATTGCATTGTTTATTTCATTGGAACGGCGGTAAAAATAGAGTGAAAGCCAGATTGCGACAACACCAAGAATTATAGTAGCCAATGATCCCACCAGGCTTATTATTTGCAGCAGGTTAATAGTACTCGCATTATCGGTAGTCCCGTTTCCCTGTGCAAGAACAAATATTGGTGATAGTAGAGAGAATACGATTATCGGTATTCCCCGGCATCCTGTCCGCTTGATCGTATTCTCTAGTCTAAAATCCATTTTTTTCATAAAGGTATGATAGCTTAAGTAAAATTGAATGTCAAGGTTGTGTCAAGTATTTTCTGTAAATTATTTATAGAGGAAAAACCAGGGGAGCAAATTTTGTGGAAAAACCACGTAAACCATTGATATGAAATAGTTCCCATTGTGGAAAACAAAAATGTACCCGTGGAAAAGAACGTTGTCCCCATGATTTTGTTCTTAGTAAGAACAGAAATGTTCCCGGTAAGAACAAAAACGTTCCTACTAAGACCGGAAATGTTCCTACTAAGACCGAAGATGTTCCTTGTAAGAACAAAAATGTTCCTGCTAAGAACGGAAATGTTCCTGATAAGACCAAATATGTTCCTGCTAAGAACGGAATTATTCCTGATAAGAACAAAAATATTCCCGGTAGGAACAAAAATGTTCCTGCTAAGACCAAATATGTTCCTACTAAGAACAAAAATGTTCCCGGTAGGAACAAAAATGTTCCTACTAAGAACGGAAATGTTCCTACTAAGAACGGAAATATTCCTACTAAGAACGAAAATGTTCCAGGTAGGAACAAAAATGTTCCCGGTAAGGACATATCCCTTGCCCCCATCCGGCCCACCCCCCCAATTCCCCGCACTTCTTCCCCCCAAGTCAAAAAAAACCAAAAAAATTTTCTCACCCCCCATTTCATCCCCATTCCCCGAGACCCTTATTCCTGCAAAATTTCTCTCCTTCCCCCCGAAACACGATCAAAGTACTTTACTTTTTTGATGATTGACAAAAAATTCCCCTTGTGCTATAAATTTTCTTCTAGCTGCGCATGGTTTAGTCGGCGGAATGGAAACAATCACGCCCCATAACATCCCGGCAGCAGAAGAGGAAGCTTTACCGTGAGGTTAAACATGGAAGAGCAAAAGGTTTTGTATGGTACGTATGGGCAACCCCCAACAGCGGAAGCTTATTATCTAAGAGCCATTTCCGCGAAAGTGTCTAAGAAGTCCTTAATAGGTTTTCTTGTGGAGGAATCATGTCGATCCTGATCGATAAAGTTCGAATACTAAATTTTCGCTCCATCAAGGAGTGTTCTATCGATCTTACGCCGATTTCTCTTCTTATAGGTGCAAACAATTCCGGCAAAACTTCGTTCCTTCGTGCCCTTAACCTTGCGCTTGGTGTAGGTGCAAAACGGATAACAAAAGAAGATTTTTATATAGGGAAAGATGAGAACAATAGCGATGAGAAAGAGATCATTATCGATATCCGTATTATCCCTGTTAATGAGTCCGGGAAAAGAACGGTTGAATTTAACGATACATGGAGAGAAAAACAGTTTGGCGATCTAATAAACCTTGATGGGCAGGACAATCAATTTTTTTCATTTAGAACGAGAATTAAATACGATCCTTTAAAAGGGGAATACCCGGTAAAGCGATTTAAAATAAAGGTGTGGAAAGATGAAGCAGGGTGGGAAAAACAAAAACATGAGGAAGATTTAAAGCTGAATTTTGTAAGTTTTCCGCTATTCTTTATCGATGCCCAACGTGATATAATCCAGGATTTACGAGATCGGACTTCTTATTTCGGAAGGTTGATCAATGAGATTAAAATCGATGATAAGCTTATAAAAGAAATTGAAGACAAAATCAAGGAAATTAACGAGAGCATCGTATCCGGTAGTGGCGAACTGGAATTCCTGAAAGAAGAATTAATGAAATTAAAAGATACTATCACCTCAGGTGCAGAAATCGAGATAAATCCGGTTAATAAGAAAATCAGGGACATAGGAAAAAGTGTAAATATTAATTTTCAAGACACATCGAGCGAGAGTTTCCCCCTTGATTATCATGGGATGGGTACCCGGAGTTGGGCATCCCTGCTTACTTATGGAGCATTTATTTCATGGCAGTATAAAAAACTCGAAGCTGGGAATCAACCGTATCACGCCATTCTCGCGCTTGAAGAACCGGAAGCCCATCTTCACCCACACGCCCAGAGGACTTTGTACAAGCAACTTTCAGGAATGAAAGGACAAAAAATAATTTCCACACATTCGCCGTTTATCGCTTCGCAGTGCGGGTTGCATGAGATCAGGCATTTCAAGAAAGAGATGAGTTTTACAGAAATAAAATCACTGGAACTATCAAATCTGGCAACTGATGACGATCAACGAAAATTGAAACGGCAAGTATTGAATACCCGTGGGGAGCTTCTTTTTGCCCGGGCAGTTGTACTTTTTGAAGGTGAAACCGAAGAACAGGCATTACCCATCTTTGCAGAAAAATATTGGGGTAAACATCCCTACGAGATGGGTATCAGTTTTATCGGGGTGGGGGGGCAGAATTATAAACCATTTTTGAAACTTATTTCATCTTTTAATTTAAATGGTTTTATTTTTAGCGATGGTGAAGAAAGAACGGTCACAAATGTACATAAACAAATCGATGAGGTGTTTCAACCTAATTCCGGAGACATCAAAAAATTATTCCTGGTATTTATTCCCAATAATCATAATCTTGAAGAATACCTCATATATAATGGATTTGCCGATAGTATAATGAATGCCGTAAAGGCTATAGAAGGCGAAGGATTTGTTAGCGATTATATTGACAAAAATCAGGGTAGAAGTATAAGTAAACAAAAAACTGCCAATATTTGCGATAAGTGCAATCAAAATATTTATGAAGATCGACTCCGTGATTATAAAGGATCTGATGGTGAGAAGAATGCTTTACTTGATATAATCATAAAAAGTAAGACGAAATATGCCCAAAAAATAGCTGAAGAAATTTGTAAACAGGATCTCCCTGCCATCATAATTGAATTATTTAAAAAAGTTGAGACAATTTTTGGTCCGGGAGTTAAATCATGAATATCCGATTCTCTCCCACCCAGGAAAAAATCGTTAAAAACACGGAAGGCGCTATGGCAGTTATTGCCGCTGCCGGGAGTGGAAAAACTCGCGTTCTTACCGGGAGAATCGATTATTTACTAAAAAATGTCCCGGGCTCGTATAAAATTTTGGCGCTCACTTTTACGAATAAAGCCGCCGATGAGATGAGAGCAAGGCTATCTTCCATACCCAACATTGTTGAACGTGTTTTTATCGGCACCATTCATTCCTTTTGCCTGGACATTATCAGGGAAAAAGGGTACATTATCGGCTTGACGGAAATGCCCCATATTTTTGAGAAGGAAACAGACCGGATAGAGGTTATAGCGGAGGTGTTAAAAAGAAATAAATTATTAGAAAGTTTTTATATTCAAAAAAAAGATAAAGATAAGAAAAAGATGCTTTACGATGCTCTTGAATATATCAGCGGACAGAAAAGGAATCTTCGATCTAACGTTGATGAATGGCAAGAAGAGTTGGTTCTTTTTTACGATGAGTATAATGCTGTTTTGCGGGAACAGAATGCCGTCGATTATGATGATATTATATTGTTGGCTTACAGAATATTCATGGAAAGACCGAAGGTTGCGGAGATTTATAGAAAAATTTACAAATATATTTGCGTTGACGAAGCACAGGATTTAAATTACGCCCAATATGAATTCATAAAGGCGTTGTGCGGTGCTACCCATAAAAATGTGCTCATGGTCGGCGATGATAAGCAGGCTATCTTCGGATTTAATGGTTCCGATAAGAAATATTTCACCGGGAGATTTGTCGAAGACTATCATGCTCAAGTAATCTCTCTGACCGAGAATTATAGGAACTCGAAGATCGTTATAAGGATTGCCAATACTATTTTTCCTCGTTCGATCGATGAAAGTAAAGCAGTTTTTGAAGGTCGCGCGGATTTTTATCCGGCTAATGACGAAGACGACGAAGCCGATTATGTAATTAATAAAATTAAGTATTACATAGACGAACTGAAAGAAAGCGATGAAATCGAAGGTCCCATCACATTAGATAATATTTGTGTGATAGCAAGAAATAAATATCTTTTTAAGCCGCTTGAAGACAGGTTGAGAACTGAGAATATTCCCTTTTATTATAAACGTGGCAGCGATACGATAATTTTTGAATCCGATATGATGCGCTTATTTGAACTTGGAATAAGGGTCGTTTTAAATCCTTTGGATAGACTTCACCTTCGGCAAATGCTTGGGATTTTAAAACAAAATAATATAGAAGATGGTAGCCTCTCATTTGAATTTATTAAGAGCTTGATTAGTAATAAATATCCCGCTTACAAAATTATTATTGACGCCTGGAGAAGAATCGAAACCGATAATAAAGATTTTCGCAATAGCCTTGATATTATTCAAAATGCGATTCAGCGAACACCAATTAAAGATGAAGAGAAGCTAGAGCAACTAATGATCTTCAATGAAGTGGATGATGCAAAGAAATATTGGAAGAAGTATACCGGTTCAGTCTCATCTGAATCTATTTCAATGCAAGGATTTTTTAGTAATGTTGCCTTAGGTATGGTAAATATAGCCAATGGAAAGGAGAAGGGGCTAACGCTTGGAACTGTTCATTCAGTTAAAGGATTGGAGTACGATATTGTTTTTATTATCGGTTTAAATGATGGTAGTTTTCCTGATTACCGTGCTATAAAAACAGGAGGAAAGGCAATCGAAGAAGAGAAGAATGAAACCAATGTGGCTATTACCCGTGCGAAACGTTTTATCCATCTTTCTTACCCTAAAAACAAGCGGATGCCATGGGACAAAGATAAGCCATATCTACAAAATGTATCCAGGTTTTTAAAGAATATAAATAAAATTATAAACGACTTCAACCATTCAACACAAAACGGTTTAGGTGAGTATTATCCGGTACATCTGCCAGAGGATCATTTACATTTCATTTCTGAATCTAAATAGTATATTTACTTTATTTTGGGGAGCATCAGGCCCGACGGGGACTAGATTTTGGCGAGGAGGGAGAGCTGGAGGCGGTAGAGGCGTTGATCGCGGAGGGCCTGGTCGAGATCGTCCGGGTTGATCTGGGCGGCCAGGGCCAGGGAGTCTTTGATGGTCTTCTCGGCTTTTTTTAAACCGGCTTCGATGGCGGCCCGGTCCAGGTCTTCGGCCCGGGTGATGGAGTCGGAGATGAGCACGGCCTTGTTGTTGGCCACTTCTAAAAATCCTTCTTCGATGTAGAGATAATGGGCACGGTCGTCTTTGTCCAGGTAATAGACTTCCCCGGATTCGATCAGGGTGAGGTAGGGGAGGTGGTGGGATAAAACACCGGTCAAGCCGAGAGAGGCCGGGATATAAATCTCTTTGATCCGGACCGTTTCCGCCGGGGCAACGGAGGAGATCAACTCAAGCTCGATAAGGTCCATCATGAATGGGGCTCTCCCTTCATTTTCTTGGCTTTTTCCTCGACCTCGGCCATGGTGCCGCACATATGAAATGCCTGTTCGGGCAGAAGGTCGTATTTACCTTCGGCGAGTTCCTTGAAATCTTTGATGGTATCTTTCAGCTCCACGTAGCGGCCTTCCATGCCGGTAAACTCGGTGGCCACAAAGAAGGGCTGGGAGAGGAATTTTTCGATCCTCCGCGCCCGGGCCACAATGATCTTATCGTCATCGGAAAGCTCTTCCATACCGAGGATTTTAATGATGTCGGTGAGGTCCTTGTAACGTTGTAAAATCTCTTTGATCCGACGGGCCACCTGGTAGTGTTCGTCGCCGACGATCTTGGGGTCGAGGATACGGGAATAGGAAGCGAGGGGATCGACTGCCGGGTAAATACCTTTTTCGAACAACTGCCTGGAGAGGTTGGTGGTGGCGTCGAGGTGGGCAAAGGTGGTGGCTGGGGCCGGGTCGGTGTAATCGTCTGCCGGTACGTAGATGGCCTGCACGGAGGTGATGGAGCCATTTTTTGTAGAGGTGATGCGTTCCTGCATTTCGCCCATTTCGGAAGCCAGGTTGGGCTGGTAACCGACGGCAGAAGGCATGCGCCCCAGGGTGGCGGAGACTTCGGATCCGGCCTGGGTAAAACGGAAAATGTTGTCGATAAAGAGGAGGATGTCGAGGCCCAAGTCGTCCCGGAAATACTCGGCAACGGTGAGTGCGGTTAATGCCACGCGCAGCCTGGCGCCGGGCGGTTCGGTCATCTGGCCGTAAATGAGCGCCGTCTTGGCGAGAACGCCCGATTGCTGCATCTCCAGGTAAAGGTCGTTGCCTTCCCGGGTCCTTTCGCCGACGCCACCGAAAACGGTGTAGCCGCCGTGTTTCTTGGCCACGTTGTTGATCATTTCCATGATGAGTACGGTCTTGCCGACGCCGGCGCCGCCGAATAGGCCGATTTTACCGCCTTTGAGGTAGGGTTCGAGGAGGTCGATGACTTTGATGCCGGTCTCGAAGAGCTCCAGGTTGGTATCCTGTTCATCCAGGGTTGGCGCCGGGCGGTGGATGGGGTATTTTTTTTCGGTGACCAATTTACCTTTGTTGTCTACCGGCTCGCCGATGACATTGATGACCCGGCCGAGTACCTCTTTACCGACCGGTATGGTAATGGGTTGCCCGGTATCGATGGCCTTCATACCGCGGACCAGACCGTCGGTGGGGTGCATGGAAATGGTTCTCACCCGGTTTTCACCCAGGTGGTACTGCACCTCGGTAATGATATTAATGGGGGAAGTAACGCTAAAGCCATCGGAAACGATGTTAATGGCATTGTATATGGTCGGCAGGTTGCCGTCGGGAAATTCGACATCGACCACGGGGCCGATGATTTCGATCACTCTGCCGATATTTTGAGGGTCTTTTTGGGCCGCGCTCATATTCCTTTTTCCTCCTATTTATTCAGGGCTTCTGTGGCCGTCATGATTTCTAGTAATTCTTTGGTGATCAGGGATTGCCTCAGTTTGTTGAGGGTTAGGGTGAGACTCTTGATCACATCGCCGGCATTGCGGGCCGCCATATCCATGGCCACCATCCGGGAAGCATGCTCCGATGCTGAAGATTCTAATAAGAAGCTGTATACCAGTGCATGGACGTACTGGGGCAACAGGGCGTTAAATATCGCCTGGGCCGAGGGCTCGAAAATGTACTCTTCCTCTTCCAGGCCGGGTGATTCGTCAATTTTTTCCAGGCCGGTCAGGGGAAAGAGCTTATGGTGATGGATTTCCTGTTTGGCGGCCGAGAGAAAGCGGGTGCCGATGATCTCGATGGCGCGGATGTCCTCGGTGTCATAAATACCCTGCAAATAGGTGGATAAGGCGCGGGCATCCGCGTAGATGAGCTTGGACATCATGGCATCGTATTGATTTTTGATGGGGAACTCTTTTTTCTTCAGGTATTTGCTTATCCGGTTGCCGACCGCCACAAAGGAGACGTCTACCCCTTGCTCCCGGTAATGGAGATATTGGTCCCTGGCTTTCTTGATGATATGGGTATTAAAAGCCCCGCATAGACCCTTATCGGAAGAAATGGCCACCAGGACGATCTGCCCTGTTTCCCGCTGTTTAAAGAGCGGGTGCTCCTTGATATCGATTTCCCGGGCCGGTTTATGCAGGAGTGCCCCGGCTTTTTCCAGGAAGGGCCGGTTTTTCTTGAGCTCGCCGACACTACGGCGCAGTTTGGCCGCAGATACGGTCTTCATCGCCTGGGTGATCTTGCGGGTATTTTTTACCGATTTGATCCGTCTGCGGAGGGTAATAAGGTTTCCGGCCATTGAAATCCTATCTCTTTAATATGTCCCTGAATTCCCGGGCAAATTCTCCCAGGATTTCCTTGATAGTGGTCTCGAGCTCAGGGCAGATGTCTTTGGAGCGTTTGATCTCCCGCAAAATCTCGGGATGATGTTGCCTGAAGAATTCGAGTACCTTTTCTTCGTATTTTTTGATCTCATGGACCGGGAATTCATCTAAGAATCCCCGCGTACCGGCAAACAGGACCATGACCTGTTCTTCGACCGGCATGGGCGCCCGCTCGCTCTGTTTTAATAGCTCGGAGAGCCGTTTTCCCCGCTCCAATTGGTCGATGGTGGCTTTGTCGAGGTCGGAGCCGAACTGGGTGAAGGCCTCGATCTCGCGATATTGGGCCAGGTCGAGTTTTAAGGACCCGGCTACCCTTTTCATGGCCTTGATCTGGGCGCTGCCGCCGACGCGGGAGACTGACAGACCGACATCGATGGCCGGGCGCTGACCGGCATTGAAGAGGTCGGGCACCAGGTATATTTGGCCATCGGTGATGGAGATGACGTTGGTCGGGATATAACCGGAAACGTCGGATGCCTGGGTCTCGATGATGGGCAGTGCCGTTAGCGAGCCGCCGCCTTTTTTATCGTTCCACTTGGCCGCCCGTTCGAGCAAGCGGGCATGCAGGTAAAAGACATCGCCGGGGTAGGCTTCCCGGCCCGGGGGCCGGCGCAACAGCAGAGAAATTTCCCGGTATGCGGCCGCATGTTTGGATAGGTCGTCGTAGACGAGTAGGGCATGTTGACCGTGGTCGCGGAAGAATTCACCCATGGCACAGCCACTGTAAGGCGCTATGTACTGTAAAGCGGCCGGGGTCGAAGCACCGGCCACCACCACGATGGAATACTCCATGGCCCCTGAGTCCTGGAGGGTCTTGACCACCTGGGCGACAGTCGACTGCTTCTGGCCGATGGCCACATAGACGCAGACCACATCCTGGCCTTTCTGGTTGATGATGGTGTCGATGGCGATGGCGGTCTTACCGGTCTGGCGGTCGCCGATGATCAATTCCCGCTGCCCGCGCCCGATGGGGATCATGGCATCGATGGCCTTGATACCGGTCTGCAAGGGTTCTTTGACCGGCTGCCGGTCGACCACGCCCGGGGCCAGGGCCTCGATCGGCATAAATATATCGGTATTGATGGGGCCACGTTCATCGAGGGGTTTGCCCAGGGGATCGACCACCCGGCCCAATAGGGCCGTGCCTGTGGGTACAGAGATAATGCGGCCGGTACGGCGCACGATGTCGCCCTCTTTGACTTTATGGGGCTCATCGAGGATGATGGAGCCGACATTATCTTCCTCCAGGTTTAAGGCGATGCCGAAGATATCGTTGGGAAACTCGATCAACTCGTTGTACATGACGTTTTCCAGGCCGTAAATGCGGGCGATGCCGTCGCCGGTGGTGATAACCACACCGGTCTCATCTTTATCGAAATCGAGCTTAAAGCCTTCGATCTTTTGCCTGATAATTTCGCTGACTTCTTCGACCTTAATCTGCATATAGTACTCCTTTGAAAGTGTTTTTTGCCGCCGGTAGATCGGCCAGGATGGCCGCCTTTAGTTTCTTTAAATTGCCTTGCAGGGAAAAATCGTAAAAAATGGAACCCCGCTGGATTTTAATACCGGCAATGAGGGACTCATCGATCGATTGCTCCAGGATAATCTTTTTCCCCAGGGACTCCTCCAGCTTTTGGGTGAGTTTTTTTTCCAGCTCCAAGCCCAGGGGAACGACAGAGAAGACCTTGACTTTTTCGATACCGTTCTTTTCTAACCATAGGTTCTGGAGCAGGCTGACCACCGGGTCGAGCAGGATGAGGCGGTTCTCCTCGGCCATGGTTTCCAGGAAATGGAGGGTCTTTTCGGAAAACTCGACATCGCGGCACAGGGTCTGAAGGAAATCTTCTTTCTGCGTCTTTGAGAAAAGCAGGGTTTCCATGCCGGCCTTAAAGGCGCTATTATTATTGGATATCTCGATGAATGCCTGTAATTCTGCCTCGATGCGCAGGTATTCCGCTTCGTTGTCGATGGCTTTGATCAACCCCAGGGCATACCGTTTGGCCAGGCTACTATCTCTCAACGATGTCCCCGATTATATCGATGTTCCGCTGGATGATGTGCGCGTGCAGGCGCTCATCCAATTCTCCGGCAAAGTCCTTCTTGAAATTCTCGATGGTCATGTCGGCTATCTTCTCTTTTAACCGGCGTAATTCTGCCTCCACTTTACCCCGGATCTCGACCTCGTTAATATGGAAAATACGGTCGGCTTCTTTTTTACCGGCCTCTTCGAGTTTTTGTTTTTCCTCTTGCCCGATAGCACTGGCATCGGCCCTGATTTGCCGGACTTCGGCTTCGATCTTTAAGAGCCTGGTCTTGATTGCCTCGAGATCCTGGGAAGTGGTTTGCAGTTTTTTCTCCCTATCGATAATATCGTCCCTGATTTGTACGCTCCCCTGGAATAAGAAATTGGAGATTTGCTTGCGTAGTAAAAAGATCAGACCTCCGAAGAGGAGGGTGGAATTGAGCACCTGGCTAAAGAACCGGCCCCAATCGAAATGAAAACCGGCCTGGCCTTCGGAGGTGGCAGCCAGCGATAACGAACACAAGAGGAGCAAGCCGAGTATAGTGAAGGTTTTATCCCTGGGGTGTCTGCCGGTCATACGAATAATTTCCTGATCTCGTGGCTGAAGAGGGCCACTTCTCCCTTTAGTTTCTGCTCGGCTTGGGCGAGCTCTTGTTCCAGTTGCCGGCCGGTCTCGACCAACCGTAGTTTCGATTGCCGGCGCGCTTCGGCGATCAAGGTTTCCCGCACCTGGTCGCCCTTATCGATCAATTCATCCTTTGTTTTCTGTGCTTCTCGCCTGGCATTTTGCAATTGGCTCTCGATCTGACCCAGTTGGGCCTCGATTTCCGATCTCATGTGAGAAATCTGGGCAGACTCGGCCTGATTCTTGCGGTCTCTCTCCTGGAGCACCTGGCCGACAGGTTTGAAAAATATCCTGTCCAGTACTACCAGCAAGAGCCAGACCATCATAGAGATAAAGAAAAGGGATGCGTTTAACTCTAGCATTGGTACGTTTTACCATACTATGGCCATAAAATCAAGGGGTCTTAGACCTAAATCATCCGCCCGCTTTTGGCCGGGCGTCCCCTGCGCTTCATAAAAATTGCCGCCGATCTGTCTCGTAAAAAAGAAGCCTCTTAACAGCCGATCTGAGCCAGGCAGAGTATTGCCGAAACCGGGCTTGCAATAAAAGACGTTTTGCATTACAATATGCCCCTGGTAAAAAAATGGAACATAAGCGCAAGGTTTACTTTATGGCCAAAGCATTAGAATTGGCCGAATTGGCCTTTCAAGCCGAAGAGATCCCGGTAGGCGCCGTGCTGGTCCAGGGCGATACGGTGATCGGCACCGGCTACAATTCGGTTATCCGGGGGGCAGATCCTACCGCCCATGCGGAAGTGCTGGCCATGCGGGCCGGTTCCGGGCATATGCACAATTACCGCCTGCCCGGGACAGAGCTTTTTATCACCCTGGAACCTTGCTTGATGTGTTATGCGACCATGGTCCAGGCCAGGGTCAAGAAGCTCTATTTTGCCGCATTCGACGACAAGACCGGTATCTATTCTACCGGTGCTTTCGACCGTTTGCCGGCCATTTTTAACCATGATATCGAAGTTGAGGCCGGAATCATGCAGGCTGAATCTTCGCGGTTGTTAAAGAAATTTTTCCAGGAACGGAGGGGTGCCGGAGCGGTTGAACGGGACGGTCTCGAAAATCGTTGATCCGCTAGTCGGGTCCGTGGGTTCGAATCCCACCTCCTCCGCCATGTTCCTTTACCGGTAAGTATTTCCCGATCCTTTGGTTTTGTCCTGTCTTACTTCTTTCGCTGGCGGATCTCCTCCAGCATGGCCCGGGCCTCGGGCACCTGGGCCAGGAACTTGTCCAGCTTTTCGCATGAATACCCGGGACAAACGGCGCAGGTCGAAACCTTCTTTTCGCGGGCACAGGCGCGGATCTCGCAGACGCGGCAATAATTGAACAGGCGCGACGATTCTGTGGTGCAGCCGTCGCAGTTGATATCGGCCGGCTTGATGTCGACTTTGAACATCTCCGACCATTCCTTTGCGGTCTTGACGCGCAGGGCGTCGTCGTTCTTTTGCGTGGCCATGTAGGCCGGGCAGGTGCTGCAGATGAGGCCGCAGGCGGCGATGATGCTCGTGTCCTTCATGGGTTCCTCTTTTTTCTCTTCCGGTATTCCTTCGCGTCCGCTAAATAGCGGTGTCCCCAGTCCGGCCAGGATCATGGCCAGGCAGCCCTGGCAGAATTGTTTTCTTGTGGCCATATTTTTCTCCTTTAAAGAAGCAATTATAGCACAAAATGAAAAAAGGGACTTTGATCCCAGGCAAGAAATACTGGTGAGTCAACCCCAGGTTTGACAACTGCCCCATTTTCGATTATGATGGGGGGGCAATCGAAAAGCGCAAAGGAGGTGCCATGAAGAAGTTCATTTTTACGCTGCTGGTGCTGGGCATGAACTTTTTATTTGCCCAGGAGATCGTCAAGCTCAACCAGGAAAAGCCCTCGAATAAGAACGCCGGCCGGGTGATAAAACTGAAGAAAGTATTGCAGATAGGCGACGAAGACGGCGAATTTCTATTCAGCCAACCGTTTGCGCTACGGGTGGCAGATGACGGATCGTTCTATGTAATGGAGTTTAATAAGCTCTTCAAGTTCGATGCCAAAGGTAAACCGCTCAAGAGCTTGTGCAAGCTAGGCGAAGGCCCCGGCGAGGTCGGTCAATTAAGGAACTTCCTATTATATGAGAATTCGGTCATCATGTATGGGATTATGCCCAAAAAAGTCATCTGGCTTGATAAAGAAGGAAACTTCCTCTCGGAGTTCAAGGTCTGGCCTTCGATGCTTATGTCGGATTTAATCATGTACCGTGAAGTGAAATATTATTTTCTTTTCTCGAAAGAAGTTCAAATAAAGAAAGAACCCTACTTTGCAGATATCGATAACATGATCTCCGAGTTATCGGCAGATAAAAAAAACCTGGAGCCATTGATTTCCTTTCCTGTAAAAACATATATAATGGCCCTGGGAGAGGGTGGGCAGAAAATATATTCTATTTGTCCGCTAAAAGCGGAGATCTATCAAGGACATTATTTGATTATTAGTACATCCCCTGGGTATTTACTCAAGTGCTTGGATATGAAAGAGAAAAAAGTGACGCATACTTTTTCAAGGGTCTACCAGAAAGTTAAATACAAAGACAGTAATTGGGGAAAAGATCCCGATGCGCCTGTTCTCGATTATGAGAATGACATTAAGCGCATCTTCCCGCAAAAGACCGATATCTGGATAGAGACATCGACCAAGGATGAAAAAAAAGGGATATTGATCGATGTCTTCGACTCAAACGGCACTTACACGGATAGCTTTTTTATAAAAGTCAAAGGCCGGATTCTCTGTATCCATGACGGATATGTCTTTACCTGTGAGCAGGATAAAGATTTTAATCCCCTGGTCGTCCAGTACCGGATATCGGACCGCTAGACCAAAGTCATCTTTCTTTTGCACAACACCCGGGGCAGCAACAATTCTGACCGCACATCTCAACACTACAAGCGCAAGCAGACCACCCATCGGAGCAATAGACACAACATGTACCATTTCCACACGCCACAGCCATCGGCCTTAAGTCGTCCATTGGTATGCTAATAATAGCGAGAATCTCAAAGTGAAAATCGGCGAGTCTGTCGGCTGATTGGCTGACATAGCTATTCTCCATGATGGCGTTCATGCCCTCGGCATCGATGATGCGCGTCTCAAAGACATAGACCTCATCTCCCCGGGAAATCTTAAGATTGCCTTCTTCGGAAACGACAGCCGTAAGCTCTTTGCTATCCGGTAGTGTCACCCTCACTTTGACGAAGTTCGCTTTCAATTCTTTAGATTGCGGGGCCAAAATTCCCAACCGATCACCGAATAGACCGGAAGATAGGACCAACCCAACCATAACCGCACAAAGAATTAATCTTTTCATTTTACTTGCCTCCTTTTTTCTTAACCAAAAACTGAATTCTATCAAAGAGTCTCCCCGCTGTCAAGAAAATGTTTGCATTTTAGAATTTAACCAGTCGGTTGTCCATGATCTTGTGGGGGCACTACCCTTTCCTGAAATGGGGACGTTAATTATCGTCTTCCGGGTAAGCGAATGATTTCTGGATGTTTTCGCCGAGAGGCTCCGTGGGAGGTTTACCGCCTCCGGGGTACTATTGACTTTTTTTCTTCCACTGATTAAAAATTGCACCGCTACAAGCTCTCGGTCTATTTATCCGGTGGGGGAAGGTGGGGGCCGGCCCGGCGGGCGTGCCGCCGGGCCGGTCCCGACCGACTTATCGATAACCGGTCAACCGGCGATTAACGCTGGTCGAGCGGATCGGGTATCACGTTTATCTTCTTGGTTTCGACTTCTTTGTCGTTGACTTTCAGGACCACCGTGTACTGCCCGGCTGAAGCCGAAGCGGCACCGGCCCACCAATTGTCGTCGTCATCGTCGCCGTTGTCATCGTGGGAATCAGACATAGCGGAAAGATCCCAGGAAGTTTTCTGGAGACCTTTCTCCTTGCTACCCTTGAGTGTTTTAATAACCTTGCCTTCCGGGTTCTTGATGAGGATGGCCACGGAATCGGCCGGTTTTTGCAGGTAGTAATAGATGTCGCTGCCCAGCGGTGGGTTTTTCACGCGCGGGAATTCGCCGTAGCTTTCGCCCCTGATTTCCAGGCGGTTCCATTTAACGGCTGCCTGGATGTCGAAGAGGTGGTATTCCTTCTTGAATGTCTCTTCCTTGAACTCTTTAAACGGGCTGATATCGGCGATATAGATACCGAGTCCATAGGTGCCGATAACCAGATCCCGGTCCCGCTCCTGAATAGCCAGGTCTTTGATGATCACATCGGGCGCGGTGCTGGACATTTTTTGCCAGTCTTTGCCGCGGTTAAACGAGACATAGAGGCCATAGTCGCCGGCCAGGTAGAGGATGTTTTCGTTGCCCGGGTCTTCCTCGATGTCGTTGACCTGCATCTTTAAACCGCCGCTAATATCGGTCCAGGTAAGACCGAGGTCGTCGGTGACATAGACGTAGGCTTTCTCTTCGTTGTGGCTGCGGTAGCCGGAATAGGCGACAAAACAGCGTTTCTCCTGGTGATTGGAGGGCTCGACGCGCATCACCCAGCGGTCATAGGGGATGCGGGCGCCTTTGATACCGCCTTTGGGCTTCCCGTCTTTCGAGTAGAAGCGGTCGGTGATGTTGGTCCAGTTTGTACCCCAATCGGTGCTCAACTGGAGGTTGCCGTCATCGGTGCCGGCCCAGTAAAGGCCCGGTTTCTTCGGCGATTCGGCAAAGGTAAAGATGGTGCCGTACTGGAGGTTGGTCTTCTTCGATTCTTCGATGCGCTCTTTGATATTTTTGGAAAGATCGGGGCTGATGGTGATGAAAGAATCTTTATCCCCGTGCTTCATGGAGCGGTTTACGAACTGGGAGCAGACGAAGACGATACCGGGGTTGTGTGGGGAGAGGACGATGGGCGCATTCCACTGGTAGCGCTGCCTGGGTTTGCCCTCGGCACGCTCTTCCGGGGAATTTCTCTTGGCCAGGGAAATCATCTCACCGGTCTTCAGGTTCTTGCGGTTGGAATAACCGAACTGGCTCTCGAAATAGATGTATTCGGGGTTCCACCAATCGCGCACGGTGTAGAAACCGTCGCCGGAAGGCAGGTAGTGCCAATCGGCCGGGTAGACACCCTGTTGGTTGCGGTTCTGGGAGGGCCCGATCCAGCAGCCGTTGTCCTGGGTGCCGCCCATGACGTTATAGGGCATCTCGTTATCCGTCGAGACATCGTAAAACTGTTGGGCCAGGATGGTGGCCTTCTGCGACCAGTGTTTGCCCCCGTCCCAGGATTCGGAGAGACCGCCGTCGTTGCAATTTAAGATATGGTTGGAATTGAGCGGATCTACCCAGATGTAACGGGAATCGACATGGACCTTGTTGTCGTCCTCCCATTTGAGGAACTTAAAGCTCTTACCGGCATCTTCCGACTTGACGCACTCGGTCTCATGGGCGTAAATGATCTTGTCGTTGTTCGGATCGACCAGGAGCTTGCCGTTATAACCGGCCTCTACCTGGTTGACCACATCGCTGCCCAAAACCAGTTTGTACTCGGTCATCCGCTTCCAGGTCTCGCCCTGGTCTTCGGAGCGGAAAATAAAACCGGCTTTCTTCTCCGGTTCCATGACCTTGAGACAGTTGGCGTATAGGGTTTGCAGGACAAAGCGGTTGATGGTCTGATATCGACCTTTGGTCTCGGTGAGCTCGGTAAAGTCGTCTTTGGCCTCTTTGAGCCTTTTGAGGGTGGCTTCCTCTTTCTCGTAGACTTTGGCGACTTTCTCTTCCAGGCCTTTTAAATCGGCCTTTAAACGGAAGATCAGCTCCGGGTCATCGGCCCAGGTATTGATCTCGGCCAGCAGCGTCTTCTCATCGGTAATCAGTTTCTTCTCTTTCTCGGCCGGTTTTTCCGTTTCCGGTTTGGCCGGCTCTATTTTGGCCTTGTCTTCCGGTTTGACTTCCGCTTTGTCATCCTTCTTCTCCGGCTTTTCTTCTTTCTTTTCAAAGGTAATGAGGCCGAGCAGATCGGGATGGATTTTGACCTTTTCCAGGTCTTTGATGACGATGGTATCTTTAAACTCGATGTTTTCCTTGTTGTGGGCCAGCAAGGCAAACAGGAAATCCCGGTTAACCTTCTTGTAGAGGTCTTTTTTCTCTACATCCCGCTTCAAGGTTTTCTCGATCTCGTTTAAGCTCTCGCCGATCTTTTCATCTTTGCCGTAAAGGGCCCGGGCGGTCTTGATAAAGGCCGGCATGTCGATCTTGATGGTCTTGATAAACGTTTTATCTTCGACCAGCTTGTTGAGTGCCTTGGCCAGCTCTTTTTCATCTTTGGCGCTGAGCGGCTTAAAATCGACCAGTTTTTGCAGCCGGGGATCGATCTTATAGGTTTTGAACTGATTGAAATAAGAGCCGTCTTTAAACATACCCCGCTCCCCGGCCCGGAATTTGGCGCTGCCCTCGCTCTCGCTCAGGCCGACGCTGACTTCTTCATCGATACGGGCATAGACGATCTTGGGGTCTTTCTCATAAATGGCCAGGCCGTTCCTGCCGGCTTTTATATTCATGGGCAGCCCGTTTTCGAGTTTTTTCCAGGTCTTGCCGCCGTCGGTGCTCTTGTAGAGGAAATTGCCCGGTTGACGGTCGATGAATGTCCAGGTGCGGCGGTAGAATTTATAGCCGGCAGCGATGATGGTATCTGAGTTGCCGGGATCGATGACGAAATCGACCACGCCGCGGTCTTTCAGGTCGAGCACCCGCTTCCAGCTCTTACCGCCGTCGATGCTCTTGTAAAGGCCGCGCTCGCAGTCCATGGCGTTGTCGTAGAGCTTGCCTTCAGCAGCCGCATAAACGATATCCGGGTTCTTGGCATCGATCTCGATGCGCGGGATAAAGAAGCTATCTTTCAGTCCGGCGAACTCCCATTTTTCCCCGCCGTCGATCGATTTCCAGATACCGTTGCCACGGTAACTGGCCCGGGCATGGAGCGATTCGCCCGTGCCCACGTAGATGATCTTCGGGTTCGAGGGGGCAATGGCGATATAGCCGATGCTCATGTTGCCGTTCTTCTCGAAAATCGGTTTGAAGCTGATGCCGCCGTCTTCGGTCTTCCAGACCCCGCCGGTGGACACGCCCACATAATAGGCGATGCTTTGTCCGCGCGGCACAGCCACATGGCTGATACGGCCGGAAAAATTAAACGGGCCGACATTCTTCCAACTAAACTTATCCAGGTCCGGGCCGGTCAGGGATACCTGGGCCAAAAGCGCCTGGGAAACGATTCCTATAACCAGCATGATAAGGACCGGAAAAAACAACTTTTTCTTCATGTAAGCCTCCTTTAAAAACAGTTGTAAAAAAATTATACGAAATTAGAGGAAAAAGAGCCAGCAAAAATCGTTATTTTTTTAAATATTTTGCGGCCAGGGTTAATGTGCCGGTCAATAACATTCTTCCCTTCGCCCATCAGTTTCGCCCGGGGGGCGGCCGGATGAAAAATTGTGGCGGTGGGGGCTTGATTTTTGCCAAGAAAATAGATATCATTAAAACCTTGAACGGTTTTTGTGGCCGTTCTCGAAGGAGAAACGTTTACGTGGAGTGCTCAAGACCATGAAGGCTTTAGAGATTAAGAACTTAAGCAAGTCGTTTCGCTCCAACTTCCTCCTGCGGGTCTACCGTATCTTAAAGGGCATCGATATCGGCGTGGAACAAGGCGAGATATACGGTTTTTTGGGTCCGAATGGGGCGGGTAAGACGACCACCATCAAATGCGTGCTGCGGATTATCTTCCCGGATGCCGGGGAGATCTCGATCCTGGGCCAACCGTATCACTCCACGGAAGGGAGGCGCAAAATCGGTTTCCTGCCGGAGCACCCGTATTTCTACGATTACCTGACCGGCAAAGAGCTGCTTCTTTTTACCGGCGCGCTCTTTTCCCTGCCGAAAAAAGATGTGCAGGCGCGGGCCAGCGACCTGATCCGGTTGGTGGGGTTAAAAGGCAAAGAAGACTTAAAACTGCGGAAATACTCGAAGGGTATGATCCAGCGGATCGGGCTGGCCCAGGCGCTGATCCATGACCCTGAGCTGCTGATCCTCGATGAACCTTTTTCCGGCCTGGACCCGATCGGCAGGAAAGAGCTGCGCGACATCATCCTCTCTTTAAAGGGCGCGGGCAAGACTGTTTTCTTTTCCTCGCATATTTTGCAGGATATGGAGCTGATGGTCGATAAGGTGGGCATTATCCTTAATGGGCGTATGACCAAAGAGGGGCAGCTATCAGACCTGCTCTCCCACACCGTCAGCTCTTATGAGACGGTATTTGCCGGGATTAACCCGGCGTTTTTACAGGAAAATGGCCTTCCATTCACCCGCCGGGACGATGCTTTTATCGTTAAATCGGAGACGAGCGACGAGATGAACCGGGTCATCGCCTTGATCACCGGGAACCGGGGAAGAATCGTCTCGGTAACACCGGTGAGAATGACGCTGGAAGATATATTTTTGAAGGAAGTGCGAGAATGAGACTGAAAGCTATTGCCGTGAATACATTTAAAGAGGCGGTCAGGAACAAGGTCTTTTACCTGCTGATCGTGGTCGGTATCCTGTTTGCTTTTAGCTCGCACATCATGGGCCTTTTAACCATCGGCGACCGGGTAAAGGTGCTCAAAGACGTTGGGCTGGCGGCGATCAATTTTTTCTCGATTTTGATCGCCATTTTTACCGGCATTAACCTGGTTTACAAGGAGATCGACCGCAAGACGATTTTCAATATCCTGAGTAAGCCGGTCTCCCGGGCCAGTTTCATCCTGGGAAAATTCTTCGGTCTCTCCCTGACCTTGCTGGTGGCCCTGGCCTCGATGGCGGTCATCTTCTTCTTGTTCCTGTGGCTGGATGCCGGTGAGTTCGATGGCCGGATACTGGTCTTTTTCCTGTTGCTCTACCTGGAATTGTTGATCGTTAATGCCATTTCCGTTCTTTTCTCCTCTTTTTCCACGCCGATTTTGGCCTCGATCTTCACCATCTCGCTCTACCTGATCGGTCATATCTCCTGGACATTTAACGCATTTAAGCACAACCTGGTCCGGCCGGTAGAGAAAGGGATAGCCTATTTTTTCTATTACCTGATGCCGAACCTGGAAAAGCTCAATATCAAGAACCAGGTGGTATTAAACACGCCCCTTGATGCCGGTGTTATCCTGGATTCGATAATGTATGCCGTGTGCTATATAGCGGCGGTGTTGATCCTGGCTATCCTCATCTTTAATAAGAAGGAATTTCAATAAGGAAGATGATGCGCATCAAACTGGTGGCCGGTTTTATCATCTTGATGATCCTGGTGGGCTATTTTCAATTCCTTTACGATTCGCGGATCAACTATTTCTCGGAGCGGGATACTTTTGTGGCTATTCCTCCGGGCAAGACGCTCAAGATTCTTTCTTTCGGCTACTCAAACCTGGTGGCCGATATGCTGTTTATCTGGAGTATCCAGTTCTATTCTTCCTATTATTTATCCAACCGCTACGATTACATCGAGCATATCTTCAACACGATTACCGACCTGACGCCCCAATACGAAGAGCCATACATTACCGGGGCCTGGATCATGGCCTTAGAAAAGACAGATTACCCCATGGCCATCCGCTTGCTGGAAAAAGGCTCCCGTAATAACCCGCAGGAGTACATTTTCGATTACGAGGCCGGTTACTATGCGTTCCAGAACTTAAAGGACTTTGAGCTGGCAGAAAGGTTCTTTAAGAGGGCCGGTGAGAAACCGAATGCCCCGCAGTTGATCAAACGGAGCCGGGCGCACATGGTCTACATGCAGGATAAGCTCGAGTACGCCTGGGATTTGTGGATGGATATGTACCGGAATGCCCGGACCCAACTGGAAAAGGATGCCTCTTTTAACCATCTCTACCAGATCAAGTTCGAGATGGACAAAAAACTGCTGGAAAGTGTGGTTGCCCAATTTAAAGAGAGATTTGGCCGCTTGCCGGCGCAACTTGACGAATTGCTGGAATACGGTCTTCTCAAAGCGATACCGGTCGACTTTGCCGGCCGGCCATATATCTATAACCCGGCTACGGGTAAAATAAGGGCCCGTAAGGTCTACAAATGGAAGAAATCATTGCGATAATCCTCGGTTTGATTTTCGGTAGTTTCCTGAATGTGGTGATCTATCGCCTGCCCCTGGAAAAGAGCATCGTTAAACCGGGCTCGTACTGCCCGGGGTGCGGCGTGCCGATCAAATTCTACGACAACATCCCGGTGTTCAGTTATTTCCTGCTGGCCGGCAAATGCCGCCGGTGCCGGGGAGAAATCTCCTTGCGTTACCCGATGGTGGAGATTTTCACTGCTTTTACCTTCTGGCTCAGTTATTTCTATTTTGGGGCGGACCTGGTTTACGCTGCATTTACCTGCCTCTTCCTCTGCCTGCTGATCGCTCTGGCGCTGATCGATCTTGGGCACATGATACTGCCGGATGAGCTGACCCTGGGGGGTGCGGTGGTGTTCTTGATCTACAGTTTCTTCAACCCCCACCTCACGGCCGTTAATGCCTATGCCACCGCTTTCGGCACGGCCCTGGTCTTCCTCGGTCTCTACTATTTTTACCTGAAAGTCAAAAAGATCGAAGGTCTCGGGTTTGGGGATATCAAAATGGTTCTCCTGCTGGGCGCTTTCCTGGGGTTGGACCGGATGCTGGTGGCCATCATCATCGCTTCCCTGTCCGGTCTTCTGGTCGGGCTATTTTTCATCATTTTCAAGGGCAAAGACCTGAAGCTCAAGCTTCCCTTCGGCACCTTCCTGGGCATCGGCAGCTATGTATCCGTGTTTTGGGGCCCCCAGATCCTCCGGGCCCTCAAATCGCTGTACTTATGAAGAAGAGTAACATTATTTTCTTATTGGTGGTGCAGATCGTGCTGCTTTTTATTTTTTCCAACATCTACACCCTGTTTAAACCCCTGGAAAAGAAAGAAACCGGGGCCATTACCGAAAAAGCCGATCTCCTGGCCGAGCTCCTGGTGCAGAAATACCCGGGTAATATCGAGAAGATAAAAAGCAGCGCTTATTTTAACCAGGTCAAAGCCGTAGATGCCGGTAAACCCTCCCGGTCCAGCGCCGTGATCGATGAAGTCCCGGTTTATACCATCGTCCTGCCCTTCCCCGAAGGGCAGGGGGCGGTGGAGTTCAAGAAAGCGGTCACATCATTGACCCTGACCATGCTCAAAAGGCTGAACAAAACCTTTTCCAACCTCTCCATATTTTTGGGCGTGTTCTTGATCCTGACCACCTTTTACCTGATGTTCCTGTATAAAAAAGAAAAGAGTGTCGATGGACCCGGCGCTATTCCCCCCCTCCACGATTATTTACTGGAACTGAAAGGCTCGGAGCTCGAGTTAAAGAGCATCGTCAAACGGCAACAAGAGAGTGTGCTCCGCCAGGATGAACTCAATAAGAGCATCATCAACAACATCAATGCCGCCATTATATTCCTGGATGAGACCGGCCGGATCGAGATCTTCAACCCGGTGGCGGAAAAGCTCTTTTCCCAGAGCTCCACCCATGCCAGGCACAACCTACCGGAAAAAATCCTGCCCGCTTTCCCGGAGCTCAGCCGTTTCATTGCCGGGCATAAAGGGAAGACCATCTCTGCCGAGCTTCAGAGTGGCGAAAAAGTGTTCTTATTGGATCACCTGCCCATGGAGAAAATCGGCACCCTCATCATCTTGAAAGATATTACCGAAGAGAAGAAGCGGGAGAACATCGAGCGCCGCAACAAGAACTTTATCATGTTGGGCGAAATGACCGCTTACCTGGCCCATGAGATCCGCAATTCCCTCGGCACCATCTATGGTTACACCCGCACCATCGAAGAAAGTTCCCGTGACGAGGAAAAGAATAACCTGGGGCAGAAGATCGGCCGGGTCAACAAGGAGATCCATTTCCTGTCCTCCATGATGGGGACCTTCCTCAATTTTTCAAAACCGGTCCAGGTGGAGAAAAAAGAGACCATCGATCTCAATGGCCTGGTTTCCCGGTTGGCCGCCGAGATCGGCCTGGAAATCCGGGTCAGCGGCACTGGGCTAACCCTGGAGAATGACCCCACCCTGATCAAATCCGTATTCTTTAACCTGCTCCTCAACTCCAAAGAGGCCGGCGCCCGGTCGGTCAGCCTCCATCTAGATAAACGGGAGCACCTGGAAATCCTATTAACGGACAATGGCCGGGGCATCGATCCCCAGATCAAGGACAAAATCTGGTATCCCTTTTTCACCACCCGGGAGAAAGGCACCGGCATGGGATTGGCCATTATCCGCAAGATTATCAACTCTTTGAACGGTGAGATCACCCTGGAGGAATCGGGTCCCCAGGGAACCACATTCAAGATCGTATTCTACGGGTAATCCAGGATTTCAAAAAACCTGGATAGAGGGGGTGGACAAAGAGCGACTTTTGTTATATTATCTGTCATGAATTATTTCTTAATCAACCGCGAGGAGAAGCCAGCATGAAGATATCATTTTTAACCGCCGGCCTGGTCATGGCCGGGATTGCGTGTTCATTGTACCCGGGCGATGCCCCGGTCATCCCGGTTGTCCAATTTGAAGAGCAGACCGCGGCCCGCGGCATCGAAGGGCTAACCTGTACCTTTGGCCTGGTCTTTTCCGATATCGATAACGACGGCGACGATGACCTGATCATTTCCAACCACGGCTGCAATAAGCCATCCATCTATCTAAACCAGGACGGTTTTTTCCAGGATCACTCGATGCTATTGTCGATTACCCGGATTTCCGACCGCCACCATATCGGTCTCTTGGACCTGGATAACGACGGCGACAAGGACATGGTCATCGCCTGCGGCGGCGATAACGGGATCGGACCAGGCTGGCCCAATGAGGTGTACCAAAACATGCTCAAAGAACAGGGCACCCTGGCCTTTACCAGTATCGGCCAACAGGCCGGCATCGAATACCCCCTCTGGCGCGGTCGCACCTTATTGCCGCTGGCCGGTGTGGACGGAAAGAAAATCGATCTTTACTTTACCTGCAAACCGCGGGCAGGCATCACCAACATATATTTTAAGAACAGCAGCGATGCCCAGGGTATCCGCTTTTCCCCGGATGAGTCGCCGGGCCTCGCCCTGCCCATGGATTGCGAGGGAAACGATATTTTCTTCGACCTGGACCGGGACGGCGACCGGGATTTAATGGTGATCGATAAGGCCAGCCCGTATATCTACATCAACGAAAATGGCCGTTATGTCAGAAACGACCAGATATCGCCGAAAGTGAGCAACATCTTCTCCGCTTCTGTCGGCGACCTGGACAACGACGGTTATCCGGACCTATTTTTCGGCAGATGGGCAACCAATTCCGCCTCCGACCGGGTTTCTTTTAACGGCCAGGAGCTCCATTTCTGCCTCTATGACAAAGGCGGGGATCAAAAGGATATCATCGACTTTAGAACCAAAGATGTCAAGTTATGGGCCAACTTTTTCGCCAATGCTTCCCTGGATGCGGATGATACATCCGATATTTACCTGGGCAGCGGAAAAAAACACCCGGCCTCGAGAAAAGGGAATATATCGGCGGCCGATGTCGTGGGCCAGCCGGTGCTCGATAAACCGGGTATATACCTGTGGAAAGACACTGCCGGTGACCAGTGGCACCTGGCCTGCGTATTCGGCGGTAAGAAATCGATGGAGGTCGGCCGGTTCATATTCAAGCGCGTCTACGATGTCCGGCCCCAGGCGCTGGAGAGTTTCCCGGTCACCCGCATAACCGATATCATCGTCATGAACAACCGCGGTAAAGCCTTTGAAGCGGCCCGAAAAATCAACCCCTACCACGATAAGAAAACGAGGTCTGCCTGCCTGGTCGATGTCAACAACGACGGCCGGCTCGATATCGTCGGCATCCGGGGAAGCGAGCGCGCGGATTTTAACGGCCAGCCCTTTGTCCTGGTTAACCAGGGCGTTAAGGGAGAGGAATTAAACTTTAAGGAGCAGGAGAATACCGGGCTTGTCAGCCGATTCAGCACCATCTCCCAGGCCAATTACGTGGCCTATGGCTTTGTCGATGCGGACGGTCTACCCGATTTATTTGTCACCAACGGTTTCGGTCTACCGCCCGACTCTTTCGGCCCCTACCAGTTGTTTATCAATCGTACCGTCACCCCCTTTCACTATACCATTCTGGAGTTAGAGGGCACGACCTGTAACCGGGACGCACTCGGCGCCCAGGTCGAATTATACGACAAAGACGGCCTGCGGCTGGGGTACCGCGAGCTGGGAACCGATTACAGCGGCGTGCAGCGCACGCATAAGCTCCATTTCGGGCTCGGCCCCTACAGCGGCGTTCTAAAAGCAAAAATTTTCTGGCCGGATAAGAGGGTCCAGGAAGTGATCGTCAAACCCGATACGGTCAACATCATCAAACAAGCCCATTAATACCAGGCAATGAATAGAGGTATCATCATGAAAAGTAATCGCTGGTTTTATTCCATAATAATGGTCTCTATGCTGTTTATCTTCGGTCGGCCCGGTTTTACCGGCGTGGAGAAGATTCCACCCACCACGGCCAGCGACGCCTTTTCCGGGGCCACGCCAAAAGCCCTGGAGAAAGATGTCCCGGATGGCCTTCTACTGACCGTAGACGGACAGGTCAAGCAGGTCTACCGTTTCAGCAGTCAATCTTTTCGCCGCTTTTCCAGGATCCGCCTGCGCACGCGCGAGGTTTCGCCAACGGGCGAGATCATGGGCGCTTACATCTATACCGGTATCCCGGCAGCGCATATCCTGGAAGGCATAGCCACAAAAAAGGAACCCTCTGCCCCTTTCGACCGCCCCCTCGACCTGGCGGTGATTTTCACCACTGCCTCCGGCCAGTCCAGTTGCTTCAGCTATGGGGAACTCCTCTTATCTGACGATTCCCTGCCTATCACCCTGGCTTATGACCGGGAGCCCCTCCAGCCCAGTTCCGATCCGGGAAATTACACCCGCAACAAATACCGGGAAAATATTTCCGGCCTACGCCTGCTATGCCCGCGGGAAACCGATACCGGCCGCTACCTGGATAATGTGGTTAAGATTACTTTCACCCTGCCGGCAACGCCCGATCACCTGTTACCCAGGCAAAAAAAAGGGCTGGCGTGCGACGCTACTTCGGTCATTTGCCTGGACGGGGAAAAGAGCTGGCCAGCCACCTGGGATGATCTGCCCCAGGTGAAGATCAACCGATGGTTTCGCATCGGTCACGGCAAAGGCATCAAGGAAGACTCCCTTGTATCCGCTTCCGGCATCGATCTGCGGGCCTTCCTTAAGAAGCATTTCCCCGGTCTAAAGCCAACCGATTTCTTCCTCTTTGTCGGGTGCGATGGCTACCGTAGCCTGTTCAGTGGCCGGGAGATTTTTTCTACCTGGGCCGGGGAATCTATGGCACTCCTCTCGCGGCTCGACGAAAAACCGGTCGCAGGCGGTTGGACGATGGGGGTGATGTCCGATTTCTTTGTCGATCGCTGTGTTCGCGGCCTGACCCAGGTGGTGAGGATCGGTACCGACCGGCTCGCGCCCCAAAAATAGCCAACCGCAGATTAGACGATGCGGTTCTTCTTATTGCCCACGATCGGGTATATCAGGCGCATAATCTCGGTGGAGGTCTCTTCGATCGACTTGTGCGTCACGTTGACGATCGGGTAATCGTGCGCGCTGTAAAATTCCAGCGCAAAATCGAGCTCGCGGTTGATCTCCATCAGGTTGGTATAACCGCCGGCATCGTCCAGGCCGAAACGGGTGTACCGCCTTTGCCGGGCCAACCGGATCAATTGCAGGATTTCCGGGTTGATGGTTAGGGCCACCACCCGGCGTTGATCGATCTTCTTCAACTCCTCGGGCAGGTCCCGGTTGAGCAGCACCGGGATGTTGGCCACCTTCCAGCCCCGGTAAGAAAGGTAAATACTCACCGGCGTCTTGGTGGTGCGGGATACGCCCAGTAATATAAGCTCTGCCTGGCCGAGGGTAGAAAGACCCAGGCCGTCGTCATGCTTGATGGTGTAATCGAGCGCCTCGATACGGCTGTAATAATCGTCATCCAGTTGACGGAACAAGCCCGGCTGGGCTAAAGGGGAGATATCGAGTAGATCGGAGAGGCGGGTGAGTACCGGGCCCAGGATATCGACCGTGGGCACGCCGTTTAACCGCCCCAGCTCGGTGATTTTCCGCCTGAATTCCGGGTCCACCATGGTATAGATGATCACCCCATTGACGCTGGCCGCCTCCAAAATAATCTTCTCGATTTGCCGGATGGACAGCACGTTGGGAATAGTCTTCAGCCGGACTTCGGTGCTCTTAAACTGGCTCAAAGCGGCCTGGACCACCGTGCTACACGTGCGCCCCGAACCATCGGAAATGGCAAAAATGTGGCGTAGTTTGTAAACCGCTGCCTGATCTGTCATGATTATTATTGTAGCCCCCTTCCCCCCCAGATGTCAAGCGACTGATTTGGGGGCGGGAGATGAATTGACATTTTTTTAAAATTCTATACAATATAGCTTGATCCATTTTTTCGAGACAGGACATAACATGAAAATATATCTGGCTTCCGATCATGCCGGTTTTGAGCTGAAAGAGGCGGTCAAAGGCTACCTCCTGGATCGCCATTTCGAGATCGAGGATATGGGTGCCTTTTCGACCGATGCGGTCAACTGGGTCGAGTATGGGGCAAAAGCGGCCCGGGAAGTGTCGGATCATGCCGACAATGCCCGTGGCATCCTGATTTGCGGCTCCGGTATCGGCATGTCGATGGTGGCCAACAAATTCAAGCACATCCGGGCCGCCCTGGTCAGCGACGAGTATGGGGCCGAGATGTCCCGGAAGCACAACAATGCCAATGTGTTGACCCTGGGTGCCCGCGTGCTTTCCAGGGAAAAAGCGTTAAAGATTGTCGAGACCTGGCTAAACACCGAATTTGAAGGCGGCCGGCACCAGGCGCGGCTCGATTACCTGTACGATGTGGTCGAAAATAATAATTTTAAATAAGGAGAAACGACATGCTCGATAAAGATTTGTATCAACTGGACCCGGAAGTGACCCAGGCATTGCTGAGCGAGATTAAGCGGCAGAACCAAAACCTGGAATTGATCGCTTCCGAGAATTTCGTCTCAAACGGCATCCTGGAAGCGATGGGCTCGGTACTGACCAATAAATACGCCGAGGGCTACCCGAAGAAGCGGTACTACGGCGGCTGCGAATTTGTCGATGTGATCGAGAAACTGGCCATGGACCGGGCAAAAGAACTCTTTTCTGCCGAGTATGCCAATGTCCAGCCCCATTCCGGCACCCAGGCCAACATGGGGGTCTATATGACCATCTTGCAGCCGGGGGACACCATGTTCGGCATGGACCTGTCCCATGGCGGCCACCTCTCGCACGGCCACCCGTTAAACTTTACCGGGAAATTGTACAAGGTGGTTTTCTATGGCGTCAGCCGGGAGACCGAGACCATCGATTACGATACCCTGGAGAAATTGGCCCTGGAGCACCGGCCGAAACTGATCATGGCCGGTGCATCGGCTTATCCGCGGACGATCGATTTTGCCCGTTTCAAGAAGATCGCCGACAGCGTCGGTGCCGTGTTGGTGGTCGATATGGCCCATATCGCCGGCCTGGTGGCTGCCGGCGTGCACCCCTCGCCGGTACCCTATGCAGCCTTCGTCACCTCGACCACCCATAAGACGTTGCGGGGCCCGCGGGGCGGGTTTATCCTGTCCACCTCGGAACAATCGAAAGAGCTAAAGAAGGCGGTCTTCCCCGGCATACAGGGCGGGCCGCTGGAGCACATTATTGCCGCCAAAGCGGTTTGCTTCAAATTGGCCGGCCAGGAAGACTTTAAGCTCTACCAACGCCAGGTGGTCAAAAATGCGGCCGTGCTCTCCCAGGAGTTAAAAAATCACGGACTACGGATCGTTTCCGGGGGAACGGACAACCACCTGATGTTGGTCGATGTCGGCGGCTTGAATATTACCGGCAAAGATGCCGAAGAGGCGCTGGATCGGGCCGGGATCACGGTCAACAAGAATACCATTCCCTTTGATCCAAACCCGCCGCTGGTCAGCTCGGGTATCCGCATCGGTACGCCGGCCATGACCACACGGGGTATGAAAGAGGGCGAAATGAAGGTCATTGCCGGGCTGGTTGCCGATACGTTAAGGAACATCAAGGATGAAAGCTACCTGGAAAAGGTTAAACAGCGGGTGCGGGAGCTGACCTCCGCTTTCCCCATCTACCTGGATTTAATCGATAAGTACTCCAGGCAACTGGGTGCGGTTTAGTCCCCTGGCGATACGACTAAAGGCCGGTGTCCCGGGTTATTTGATGGCGGTCTTGATCAATTTGGCTGCCCAGCCGCCCAGTCCGATGATGATCCGTATATAAGGGCCGCTGATACCCATCTGGGGGCCATCGGTGACCATGATCTGGTTGACCCGCCAATCATTCCGGTGGGGGGTAAAGGTGATACCGACCCGAAACCCGATCACCAGGTTATTCTTGCCTTTTTCTTTGTCGATGTAATTGAAAAAGTAGTCGGTGGCGATACCCAGGCTGCAAATAAAATCGGATAGCCTGGCTTCGCTGGCAGTTTGGGGAATGGATATATCGTTGAAGGAATCGGTGTTATTGATCCGGGTCACCAATTTGAGTTGCCCAAACCCAAAACTGAAAAAGGGATAGGTTATCAAACCCTTTTTCTGGTGCAGCAAATAGCCCACATTCAACATGTAAAAGCTGGCATCCGAGGTGATGATGTGGTCGCCGGTGACGGGGCTGTTTCTTTTAATGGCATTGATATACTCGCCGCCTAAAACCAGTTTCCTATTGAGAAAATAGCCGCCCAAACCGTAAGACAGATGGCTTTGCGGCACAGCCGGCAGGCCCTGCGCCTGGAGGTTGAGATTCAATTTACCCATAGCCAGTAGGTTGACGGCACCGATAAAGTAAGCGGCATTAACCCTCTTCTTGCTGATAAACCTGGAAATCTGGTCGATTTCCTTCTGCTGGGCCAGGCCAAAGTTTGCGAAACACAAACCGGTCAAAAGACCGGTCACCACAAGAAGCATCCAGTTTCGGTTATTCCTTTTAAGCATGAATATCTTACCTCCGTGGTAAAGAACATATTATGCCAAAAAAATCACCTTTCATCAAGCCCCTATTCGACCCCAGCGGGTCAAGTGCCGGATCTCGCCATTTAGCAGGAAAATCCAGTTGTCAACTACCGCCAGCCGGGGATGAGAAGGGCCGGTCTCTGGCCGGATAGGGCCTGCTCGACGCTGCGGATGGTCATCATGGCCATCTCCAACCGCGCGTAATGGGTGGCGCTGCCGATATGCGGCACCAGGACGGCGTTCTTGAGTTTTTTTAATTTTTCCGTCACCTGCGGCTCGAACTCGTAGACATCCAGGCCGGCGGAAAAGAGCTCGTTCTTTTCCAATTTCTCGGCCAGGGTTCGGCCGCTCCCCTCGACCGGCACCAGGTTGAATTCTTCTCTTAACCGGGCCTCTGCTTCAGGCAGGTATGGGTGGGTCAGGATCACTTTTTCTTTCATTAATACACCTCACGATGGCCTCGTAGGCCGCGATGAATTCCCGGTTTAAATCGTCCCGGTCCGGGAACAGGGTAATGCCGTCCTCTGCCAGGAGATCGGAAGCCACCAGCAGGGCGGTAAACGGTTTTCCCAGGAAGGCCCGCAGCGGGAACAACTCCATCTCGACAAAATCGATACCGGCAGCCACCTGTTCTTTAAACCAGTCGGGGGTTTCCCGCTGGATGATATCGACGGTCACGCCGCGCACCGGCTTAAAAGCGCCATTGGGGAAAGGCTTGAGATCATAGGCCGGTTGGGGGTCGAAATGGGTCAATATCGAGGTAGAACGGATATCCACGGCATTGAGAATGGTTGGCCGGTCGATGTGGGGATCCAGGCTGCCGGCAGTACCCAGGAAATAGACCTCTTTCTCCCGCACCTGGCGGATGAATTCGAGCAGGGTTAATAATTGGGGGTAGCCGAGGAAACCGGCCAGCAGCGAGAAATGCTCGAATACCAGCACTTCGCTGAGCAAGAGATTAAAGGTGTAGTCGGCCTGCTCTTTGAGCCTTGCGAAATAAGGCTTATCCCAGAATTGCGGGATCAATACCAGGTCCCCGGCCAGGCTGACTTTGCGGGGATTGAACAAGGAGCGGCTTAAATCGACCATCGCTCGGTGGCCTCCAGTTATATGATTTTACCAGGTCTTCTTATAACACAATCCGCGCCCCAGCGCAAGCCGATTTTTTTTAATTGGTCGATAGATGGTATCGATACCCGCTTAAATTCTAGGCTGACTCGATCCTCTTAAAGATGACCTCTCTCAGTTTTTGAAAGTCATCCGGTTGTTCTTGGACCGGTTTTTTTAAAAGCTCCCTGATTACTTCCTTCATTTTCTCCTTGCCTTTTAAAGAAGCTCCTCTTGCGTCTTTTACCTGGAAGTATTTGTTTATGAGTGTCGGTAATATCTTTTTACCTCGAAGCCTTTCGAGCCATTGACCGGAACCGTACTCGATAGGTTCTTTATCGCCCGTTATGTCCGAGAGAATCTCTTCAAATCTCCGGGTTAGCTCTTCCTTTTGAACCGATCTGCAAACTTTTTTTTCGCACTCTATAAACTCTTTTGCACCGGTGAGTTTGGCAATGGCAGATTCTTTGGTCTTAAATTCAACTGGATCGGAAAACAATTCGATCCAATTCTTTTTCAAGTCCTCGCGGATCGAAATGATGACCTGATTGGCGGCATCGATGTAGAGTCTGTCCCGGCAATGCCGCATAATTTCATCCTTTATTTGATCGGCAGAGACCGATATAAATTTAGATTTGGCGATGTATTCGGGGATTAGAAAGTAATTTTCGATCTCTCTCCGGTGCCAGATCAACAGGTTGGGTGTCCCCGGATCCGGGAAATTTTCCCAGCACCGGTTGACAAATCGATCATCGTAATGATCGCGATCGATCAAGAAATAATAATCGGGATGGTATCGATGTAGGGCTTCGGCAGCACTTCTGATGTGATACGATGGTCCCAATGGCTCTATTTTGATTTTATCATCTAGTAAACTGGAAATCGCCAGGTGATCGATGGCATCCTGACCACTACCCTCGACAAACAAGACATGACTCGCGCTTTGTCGGATTTCGTCAGTATATAATGGTTTTCTAGCAATGGTCATCTGTGTCCCCCCGGTGAAGCTTCCAGGAGAATTCGCCTATCTTCTGGAACCGATGCAAATATATCCTCGGAGTGGGTGGCCACGATATATTGATTTTGTGGCGCCAGATCGAAGACCCGTCTGACAAAATCGCGGTGCCACTCGACATTCAAATGAAGCTCCGGCTCATCGATCAGGATAATGGCCGGTAGGCTGACCGAGTGATACCAGATTAGAAAAAGTGTCGAAATAATTTCTTTTTGTCCGGAGCTTAAGCCGTCTAAAGAAAAAGATTTTCTGCTCCCACCAGTCGGATAAATCCGAAAATCGACCGTATTGTCGGGCGAAGGGCGCAATTTTTCGATTTTTCCGCCTGCATAATCAAAAACCAATTGATTCAGTTTTGTCAAAACCTCATCGGTTTGCTCATCTTCTATGCCTTCGAAGAGTTTGGCATTACCCATCATCGAATGCAAAATTTGTAATTTGAAAATACTAATCGGGAAATCATAACCCGGTCGATATCGGGGTCTTCTAAAAATAGTTCTTTCACTATCGACCATCATACCCAGCTCCGGGTTTCCTTCCTGGACTTTTCGATAGCTATGGAAATAAAGGAAAGAGGGATTAATCATCGGTTCAGAGTTCAGCCCCAAAAGTGAAAATAGAAAACGATGGACAAACTCCATCGATGGCATCCTGATCCTTTTTCTAAATGCCTCAAAAGGCGACTTATTACCATTCATCTCAATTTTCCCATTCGTATTTATTTTGATACCGATTTTGATTTCTTTTTCGTTAACGGTGAATGTGCCTTCGATATTTGCTTCTTTCTCGCCGGCGCGAATGAGTAAATCGGGCAGGTTAATAGGCATATCTGGAGAGCGTCCAATTTCAAATGGCTCCTCTCCGACAGTTGCCGCCAGGAAGAGTAAAGCGCAGCTTTCCAACACCGATGTTTTTCCCAATCCATTCTTGCTTCCCATGATAATTATGTCGGGATCATCGCTCATGCGGGGTGGGGGAAAATCGATGGATAGACTATCAAGGGCTTTAAAATTCTTCACTTCAAGATGACGAAGCTTAATGGTATCCTGTTTTTTTCCAGTCATAACCGTCTCCTTTTAAACCTGGAAGCTCCCTTATTAACGTCATTCATTTCAGGTAGCTTTTCAAGAACACATCATACAATAAAACAACTTACTGTGTCAAGTGCCGGATCTCGCCATATAACCGGGGGACCCAATGGCGAACTACTTATAACACAATCCGCTTCCCAGCGCAAGCCGATTTCTTTTAAAAGTCCGGTCACCGATCTATTGAAGCTTAAATTTACCTCTATTATTAATGGGTGATGGTGAAAGGCTGGGAGTCGCCCAGGGTGGTTGTGCCTTGCTTGATGCGGATGTGGTAGGTGCCGGGCGAGACCGTGGCCGGCATGGTGTAAGTGTAAGGTGTGCCGGTAGAAGGAACCGAGCCGGCCACCAGGTAGACGACCGAGCCATCCGTTTTTCGCAGGTTGATGCGCAGGTCGCCGGTAATGCCGGTAGATACCCATTTGATGGTCATCTGCTCGCCGGTAACAAAGGTCTCGCCGCCCCGGGGCCGGATCACGGAAAAACAGGGCGAAATTTTATTCACCCTGATGTTGGCCGATTTACCGCTGATTGCCCCCTGCACCACCCGCACATAATAATCGCCGGTAGCCACAGCGCAGGGAATGATATAAGTACGTGGGGAGCCGTTGTAAGGGGCGGCTGGGTCGAGCTCGTAGACGGCGCTGTTATCGCTCTTCTTGAGCACGAGGCGCACGGTGCCGGAATCGATGCCGGTCGTCGTCCAGGCCGCGGTCAGAGACTGGCCGGTGAAAAAAGTGCCGGCCGTTGGCGCGGTGACAGCAATCGCAGGCTCGATGATCGGGCTGAAGAGAACGGAATCGACATTTTTTAATTTGGTTTGACCGTCGTAGAGCGAAAAGTAATAGTTTACCCGATCGCCTTTGGAAAAACCTATGGTGGGCGGTCCGTAATGGGAATACCCGCTGTAGTCGTTACCTCTGCCGTAATTAAACTGGATGCGACCGTCTTTAAAAAGTACTGTTTCAAAATTAACCGGCATTGCATAATAACTGGTCTCTGCCGCCCAACGGATGACCAGGTTGTCTGTATTTTCGGTGATATAGACACCCTCGTTTGCTTGGGCGCTGCCATCAACTGTTAATTGTACCATGTAGGGGGCTATCCGTTTATCACCTATAAGTCCATAACCACCTAAGAAGTGGGGAAAGGGTAGATCGACAAGACCCTGGCTGCTGATGTCAATGGGCGTACCGGCCGGGATGATTTCCCCAAAATAGGGGAAATCGAAGGGCAGAGGGTAAGTAAAATAACCGTACTCGGAATAAGAATCCTGGATAGTGCCTCCACCATGGAATGTATGGGGTATTTGATCCTCGGTGTAATATTCCCGCATTCTTTTGGTGAGAAGGTCGCAGAAAGTATAGAGATCGATGTATTGAGTATCCCCGGACCTTTTTCTCACCTGCCAGAACCAGGAACCGGTCATGGAATGGTAGAATTCCTGTAAAAACTCATCCCACTGGGTGTCTGCGGCAAAATCGAGGTTTGCATCGTTGTAAGCGGGGTCAAAGTCGCTCTCCTGCATAGGGAAATAGATGCGGGGCATTTTCTGGCAATAATTACCATATAGTAATATCGGTATGGCGCTGTTGTCCAGTTCGTTCATCACCCTCCGGGCAGCGGCGCGAATGCCTACCTTATCGGAATCCCAGCCAGACATCATGACTTTGGCCAGGTCATCGACGGCTCTGGCCAGACTATCCATGCAGGTTAGGTCGAGCAGGGTCTGGGTCGGCCTAGGAGGGCAAATGTCATCACTACAAGGGTAGTTGCTAAAAGCAAAATCAATTCCCAGCTCAGCCGGTGTCCAATCGCTATGACTGTACCCACTAGGCCAATAACTTTCGAAAGGATGGCTTACACCCAGCATCACCTGGCAATAATCCTTAACCTGGTAGGCCGCCTCCACTATATCCATGTCCTGGTTCTCAAAATAGATGAATTGAACACCGCCGGTTTGCCTCAAAACATTTTTTAGCTCAGTTAAAGACAGGCTGTCGCCGGCACTCGAATCATCTCGACAAAAAGACGTACATGACAGGGATTCAGCCTGGAACGGTCCCCAGTCAGTCGTTGGCCCGCATAAGATCAGGGCATAATTCCGGGCCGGGTAATTGGTCTTGGCCCAGGAAATAAAACCGGCCAGCGTGGCCGGGTCGCCCATGTTCTGCTCCCCCAGGAATACGGCCGTATGGGCATCGGTCGGGGTCATACCAGGGGTAAGGTAAAACCGGCGCGTACCGGTCCAATTGTCATAGCTGTCGTCATACCCGGGGATCCGGTCCAATTGTGCCACGATGTTAAAATCGATAAAACTCCCAGGCCAGGCAATGTTTACAAATTTTTGTAATTGAAACCATTCCCCGGCATTATCCCCGTCCAGGTAGAATATCAGGGTCCAGGAAGCAGTGGGCATCCTGGAAGAAGACGAATAGGCAACCCGGGGAAAGATCGAATAAACGATTATGCCCAGACCGAGCAACAGGATGGTGCCGATTAATAATTTTTTTTTCATGATCATTCCCCTTCTATTTTATCCCCGTAGTAGGCTATGGTAAACGGCGAAGAGTCACCCAGTGTGGTTGTGCCCTGCTTGATGCGGATGTGGTAGGTGCCGGGACTAACCGTGGCCGGGATGGTGTAAGTGTAGGGTGTGCCGGTAGAAGGAACAGAGCCTGCCACCAGGTAGACGACCGAGCTGTCCGTTTTTCGCAAATTGATCTTTATATTACCGGTAATGCCGGTAGATACCCATTTGATGGTTATCTGCTCGCCGATAACAAAGGTCTCGCCGCCCCGGGGCCGGATCACGGAAAAACAGGGCGAAATTTTATTCACCCTGATGTTGGCCGATTTACCGCTGACCGTGCCCTGCACCACCCGCACATAATAATCGCCGGTAGCCACAGAGCAGGGAATGATATAAGTACGTGGGGAGCCGTTGTAAGGGGCGGCTGGGTCGAGTTCGTAAACAGTGCTGTTATCGCTCTTCTTGAGCACGATGCGTACCGTGCCGGAATCGATGCCGGTCGTCGTCCAGGCCGCGGTCAGAGACTGGCCGGTGAAAAAAGTGCCGCCTATGGGCGCGGTGACAGTAATCGCAGGCTCGATGATCGGGCTGAAGAGAACGGAATCGATATTCTCCAGGTTCGTTTGTCCGTCATATAGCGATAGGTAATAGTTTACACCATCGCCTTTGGAAATGCCGATGGTGGGCGGGCCATAATAAGAATAGCCAGTAAAGGTGTTACCGCTGCCGTAATTGAATTGGATGCGGCCGTCCCGGTATAGAACCAGCTCGACATTGACCGGCACTTCCTCATAAGGGGTCTCTGCTACCCAGCGTATGACCAGGTTGTCCGGGTTCTCGGTAATATAGATGTCCTCGTTTGCTTGGGCGCTGCCATCGGTTCGTAATTCGGTCATGCAGGGGGCGATCCGTTTTCCCTGGAAAATGTATAGCCAATAGGGATCGCTTTCCCCGGGAAAATCGATAAAACCCTGGCTGCTGATGTTAATGGGCGTACCGGACGGGATGATTTCCCCGAAAAAAGGGAAATCGAAGGGCAGAGGGTAAGTAAAATAACCGTACTCGGAATAAGAATCCTGGGCCATGCCGCCGCCATTAAAGGTATGAGGTAGGTGGTCCTCGGTGTAATATTCCCGCGTCCTCTTGGTGAGGAATTCGCAAAAAGAATAGAGACCGATATATTGAGTATCCCAGAATACTTTTCTCACCTGCCAGATCCAGGAGCCGGTCATCGACTGGTAAAACTCCTGTAAAAACTCATCCCAATGCGTGTCTGCGGCAAAATCGAGGTTCGCCCCATTGTAAGCGGGGTCAAAGTCGCTCTCCTGCATGGGGAAATAGATGCGGGGCATTTCCTGCCAATACTTACCAAACAGAATCGGTATGGCGCTGTTGTCCAGGTCAATCATTACTTTTTGGGCAGCGGCACGCACGGCCATCCTATTGCTATCCCAGTAAGTCATCATGGCTTTGGCCAGGTCATCGATGGCACTGGCCAGGCTATCCATGTAGGTCAAGTCGAGCAGGGCCTGGTGCCCACAATATTCATCGCATCCACAATAGTTATTCAGGGCAATATTGATTCCCAGCTCAGCCGGCGTCATCGTCATCGTATAATTAATCCACGGGTAATCATAATTATAATGATCACAACCGTAATAACCGGGGAATTCGGAACCTATACCCAGCATGACCTGGCTGTGATTCCTGACCTGAAAGGCCACTTCCAGCATATCCATACAGTTGGGATCAAAGTAGATGAATTGGACGCCGCCGGTTTGCTCCAGGGCATCTCTTATCTCGGTTAAAGTCAAGGAGTCGCCGCCGCTTGTTTCATCAGGGCAAACCGAAAAGAGCCCAGTACTGGACTGGTTTCTACCTATAACCAGGGCATAATTCCGGGCCGGGTAATTGGTCTTGGCCCAGGAAATGAAACCGGCCAGGGTGGCCGGGTCGCCCATGTTCTGCTCCCCCAAGAATACGGCCGTATGGGCATCGGTCGGGGTCATACCAGGGGTAAGGTAAAACCGGCGCGTACCGGTCCAGTTGTCGTAATTATCGTCATACCCAGGTGACCGATCTACCTGCGCCAGTATATTCACATTATCCGAGGAACTCGCTATCCCCGAAAAATCATCTAATACTGTCCATTCCCGGTTATTATCTCCATCCAGATAGAACATAAACGTCCAGAAAGCGGTGGGCATCCTTTGAGAAGACGAATAGGCAACCCGGGGAAAGAAAGAATAGGCAATAATACCCAGGCCGGTCAACAGTACAGTGACAATGAATAATTTTTTTTTCATGATCATTCTCCTTCTATTTTATCCCTGTTGTAAGTTATGGTAAACGGTGAAGAGTCGCCCAGTGTGGTTGTGCCCTGCTCTATGCGGATGTGATAGTCTCCGGGAGTAACGGTATTCCGAATAATGTAGTTGTAGGACGTCCAGGAGGCCGGGACAGAACTGTTTACCAGGTAGACGACCGAGCCATCCATTTTTCGTAGGTTGATGCGCAGGTCGCCGGTAATGCCGGTAGATACCCATTTGATGGTCATCTGCTCGCCGGTAACATAAGTCTCGCCGCCCCGGGGCCGGATCACGGAAAAGCAGGGCGAAGTTTTATTCACCCTGAATTTGACCGATTTGCCGCTGACCGTGCCCTGGACTACCCGCACATAATAATCGCCGGTAGCCACAGAGCAGGGAATGATATAAGTACGTGGGGAGCCGTTATAAGGCGCGGCTGGGTCGAGTTCGTAAACAGTGCTGTTATCGCTCTTTTTGAGCACGATGCGTATCGTGCCGGAATCGATACCGGCGGTGGTCCAGCCTATAGTCAATGGTGTACCGGTGAAAAAAGTGCCGCCTATGGGCGAGGTGACAGTAATCGCAGGCTCGATGATCGGGCTGAAGAGAACGGAATCGACATTTTCTAAGTTGGTTTGACCGTCATAGAGCGTTAGGTAATAGTATACCTCGTCTCCCCGGAAAATGCCGATGGTGGGCGGCCAATAACAAGAATAGCCAGTAAAGGTGTTACCGCCGCCGTAATTGAACTGGATGCGACCGTCCCGGTATAGAACCAGCTCGACATTGACCGGCACTTCCTCATAAGGGGTCTCTGCCGCCCAACGGATGACCAGGTTGTCCGGGTTCTCGGTAATATAGATGTCCTCGTTTGCTTGGGCGCTGCCATCGGTTCGTAATTCGGCCATGCAGGGGGCGATCTGCTTTTCGGTAGAAGAGCAACACCACTGGTGGTCACCTGCCAGATCGATAAAACCCTGGCTACTGATGTATATGGGCGTACCGGCCGGGATAATTTCCCCGAAATAAGGGAAATCGAAGGGCAGAGGGTAAGCAAAGGAATCGTAAGCGGACTGAAAACCCTGGGCCATGCCACCGCCGTGAAAGACCTTACCGATAAGGTCCTGGGAGTAATACTCCCTGGCCCTTTCGGTCAGACAGCGGCAGAAGTAATAGAGACTGATATATTGAGTATCCCAGGACTTTTTTCTCACCTGCCAGATCCAGGAACCGGTCATCGACTGGTAAAATTCCTGTAAAAACTCATCCCAATGCGTGTCGGCGGCAAAATCGAGGTTTGCCCCATTGTAAGCGGGGTCAAAGTCGCTCTCCTGCAAGGGGAAATAGATGCGGGGCATTTCTTTCCAGAATTTATCATTCCCAATCTTTATGGCGCTGTTGTCCAGCTCGGTCATCACTTTCCGGGCAGCGGCACGCACGGCCGCCCCATCACTGTCCCAGGCAGTAATCATGGCTTTGGCCAGGTCATCGATGGCACTGGCCAGGGTATCCATGTGGGGCAGGTCGAGTAGGGCCTGGGTCGGTTCTGCCGGACACATACCGTCGCAGGTATTGAAGTTACAGAGCGCAAAATCTTTTCCCAGCTCAGCCGGCGTCATCGAAGTATAATCACCTGATGAAAAAGGGGAATGAACAGGCCAATAGTTTTCGAAAGGGCTGCTTACACCCAGCATGACCTGGCTGTTCTCCCTGACCTGGTAGGCGGCCTCCGTTATATCCATGTATGAGGTCTCAAAATAGATGAATTGGACGCCGCTGGTTTTCTTCAAGACGCCTTTTAACTCATTTAAGGACAGGCTGTCGCCGGCACTCGAATCATCCCGACAAAAAGACGTATATGACAGGGATTCAGCCTGGAACGGTCCCCAGTCAGTCGTTGGCCCACATAAGGCCAGGGCATAATTCCGGGCCGGGTAATTGGTCTTGGCCCAACGGATGAAATCGGCCAGCGTGGCCGGGTCGCCCATGCTTTGTTCCCCCAGGAATATGGTAGTATTGGCATCGGTTGGGGTCATACCAGGGGTAATGTAAAACCGGCGCGTACCGGTCCAATTGTCATAGCTGTCCTCATACCCGGGGATTCGGTCCAATTGTGCCACGATGTTAAAATTGACCGAAGAGCCTAATCCGGCAATGTTTACAAATTTTTGTAATTGAAACCATTCGCCGGCATTATCCCCGTCCAAGTAAAACATCAACGTCCAAGAAGCGGTGGGTATCCTGGAGGAAGACGAATAGGCAACCCGGGGAAAGATCGAATAAACGATAATACCCAGGCCGAGCAGCAGAACCATACCCACAACTGATTTTTTTTTCATGATCATTCTCCTTCTCTTTTATCCCCGTAGTAGGCTATAGTAAACGGCGAAGAGTCACCCAGTGTGGTGGAACCCTGCTCGACACGGATATAATAGGTGCCGGACCTAATAGTATCGGGGATCCGATAATAATAATCCCGACGAGTGATGGGCACAGAATCGGCCACCTGGTAGACGACCGATTCGTCCACTTTGTGTATACTGATGCGAATGTTGCCGGAATAACCCCTGTAATCCCAGTTAAAACTCAACTCAGTACCAGGATAATACGTACCTGAGGAATAAACATAATATACATAAAAACAGGGATGAATTTGGTTTATTGTGAAGTTAGCTGATTTACCGCTGGTTTCATTCTGTATGACCCGTATGTAATATGTTCCGCTATGTGTAAAGCAAGATATAACATAATTTTGAGGAGAACTATTGAAAGGTACTGATCCAAGATTAGCATATGGGTAAATAGAATTGCTCAAATGGAGCTCGATATCCACTGTACCTGAAAAGATGCCACTGGTGGTCCAGGCCACAGTCATAATATCGCCATTTGTGAAAGTACAACTATCCGGAGAAGTCACAACAATCTGTGCAGGGTCCTGGGAAGAGGCGATATTGAAAATGCCCGATCTGGCTGTGGCATTATCCTGTTTGACCTGGATGTAATAGCGGCCCGGTACTGTATCCGGCGGTATGTCATAGTAATACCCACACCAGGGCGCTGCCGCAGCGATCAGGATACCGGCAGAATTATCGGCCTTCCATAGGGTCAACCGGAATGGGTCCGAATAGGGGCAGGCGGTCGTCCAACCGATGTGTAGCCCTTTACCGGCGGCAATGGTTTCTCCGGCCAGCGGTTGGGTTACCGTTATCGATTGTTTACATGCCGGAATAAATAAAACGGACTCAACGTCGGTCAAATGACTCTGCCCGTCTAACACGGACAGGTAGCCGTTAACACCATCCCCCTTTGAAATGCCGATAGTGGGCGGCGTGCCCCAGGGTGAGATATCGGTATTGCCGTTGCCGTAATTGAACTGGATACGGCCGTCTTTAAAGAGAACAGCCTCAAAATCGACCGGTTCCCCCTCCCCATAGGTTTCTGCCACCCAGCGGATGATTACATGATCGGCATTTTCGGTGATATAGACATCCTCGCCCGGTTGGGCGCTGCCGTAAGTGATTAAATCGGTCCAGCAGGGGGCGATCATGGTACCATTAAAGAGTCCTGCGCTTGAATTCTGATAGTCGATGTCGTATGGCCAATAATAACAGTAGGCATCACGACCCAATGAGATATAACCGTTGCTGTGAATGACAATAGGCTCATATATTGTTTTATCAAAAAAAGGAAAAGGAAAGGGGAGACTGTAACCGAAGCAATAGTCATCGTCATGAAAATCCTGGGCTATACCGACTCCTATATATGCCTGCTCGACCGATTTTTCTTTGTAATAGTGACCCGGGACCCGGGTCAGTGCCTGGCAGAAGCTATACAGGTCGATCCGTTCACCCGATAATCCCCGGCTTCGCCCGATCCAGGACCCGGTCATCGACTCGTAAAACTTCTGTAAAAACTCATCCCAGGCGGTACGGGCCGGGAAATCGATGATTGTGCCGTTATAGTCGGTGTTAAATAGGTACAGTTTGGCGGGGAAATAAATATCCAGACCATTGGGCCAATGCCAATAGTCCCCGGCGGTCACGGCGATCAATGCCCTTTCCGTCTCGGTCATGACTATCCGGGCCGCGTCGCGCACGATTGTTTCATTGCTGTTCCAGTAATTGATCATCTTTCGGGCCAGGGAATCGATGGCCCCGGCCAGGCTACCCAGACGGGTCAGGTCGATGGCCGATAGACTAGCCCGCTCGCCATTCGCCTGGTGGAAACGATCCACGATGGCGGTTCCCAGTTCGGACGGGTTCATGGATGGGGCGGCTTCCAGGCCGCTCAAGATGGTCTGATATGGCCAGCCGTCCAGTGGTACAGTACTTTCCGAGGCAACCATTACCTGACCGTAATCTTTAACCTGGAAAGCCACCTCCACCATGGCCATCAAACCGGCATCAAAACCGATCAACTGCGTGCCGCCCGATCTTTTTAAAGCATTCTTGATCTCGGACAGGTAAAGGCAATCCCGGCTGCTCGAATCGTCCCAGCCCATGGATTTAAAACGCAGCTCCTCTTTCTGGCCCGACTGTTTTTCGTGCCACAATGCCTCTTTGCTCTTTCGCCAGCCCTGGCCGCGGCCCCAGAGGACCAGGGCGTAATTCCTTGCCGGGTAATGACTCTTGGCCCAGACAATGAAATCGACCAGGGTGGACGACCTGGCCATGTTCATCTCGCCCAGGTCCATGACGGCATTATTGGCCGTCGGCTTCATGTTCTGGGTGACATAAAACCGTTTACTGCTACTCCAATTGTCGTAACTGCTATCATAGACACCGATGCGGTCGAACTGCACCACCACATTCACACCGGCGGTGGAACCGACTGCCGCCATCTCCAGGAAATCGTCGATGGCCGCCTTTTCCAACTCGTTATCCCCATTGAGATAGACCATTACCGTCCAGGAAGCAGTGGGCAGAGCGGAAAGCGTAGAATAACGGCCACCCGGCAAGAACGACCGGCCGAGAATAACGGCGCCCAGTACCAGGACGATGGCCGGCAAAAATACTTTGATGAATCTATGGAAAAATTTTCTTTTCATGTTATCCTCCAAAACACACCGCATGGCTTTATGGATATTTTCCCTGGTTTTTATTAAGCATATTTGTTTCCAGATTTGGCAGGAAAACCAGGAAACAATTATGACAAGCTTATCCGATATTCTAGCTCTCCTCGCTTTCCTCCTGGTCTATAAACCGGTGGCCCCGGGTTTATAAACCGGTTTATAGGTAAGAGCCGGGGGGCGCGCTTTCTCGCGGGTCTATTCTAAATGGTCTTGAGCAGCACCGCGCCGTGGCTGGCAATGGGTGTAGAGAAGCCAGTCTTAAAGGTTCCCAGGTCTTCTTGCGTCCACAGGTTGCGCAGGGATACTTTTCCGGGTAAGCCGATGGCCGAAAAATCGAGCTTAAACGAAGCCCTACTTTCGCCCAAATTGAAGATGCCGATGGCCGTCTGGCCGTCCGCCAGCTTCTTGACCCAGACCTGGATGGTGCCGGTCTTGATTTTCGGGATGGCCGCCTGCCCCAGCGGGTCCTGGTCGATAGCCAACACCTCGTCGTTACAAAGCAGGTTCAGGGTAAATGGATCGAGCCTGTCCAGGTCGCAACCGATCAGCAGCGGAGCAGATAAGAGGCACCAGAGGCTGATATGGGTGTACTGCTCGTCCGGTGTCAGGCGCGAGGGGTGAAGATTTGGCCCCCAGCCGACCCAGCCGACGACCAACATATCGGGATCGTTCCAGTGCCCGGGACCGGCATAGGGCGCATTTTCCACTTGATTAAAGCCGATCTCACTCAGGCTCTTCCAGGTGTCTTCGATGTCGCCCGTGGTTCGCCAGAGGTTGCCGCCCACTTCTGCACCCCACTCCCAGACTTTTCCCATACCGTACTGGCAGAGGCTAAAGACGATGTCCCGATCGACGCTATCCAGGGCCTGGCGCATGAGAATATAAGGCTTTCTTAACTGTTCCGGGGTTCGTTCCGGTGCGATCTGATTGTAAGAGCACCAATCGTATTTCAGGTAATCGATGCCCCAGCTAGCAAACGAGCGGGCATCCTGGAACTCGTGCTGGTAAGAAGCGGTGTAGCCGCCGCAGGTCAGGGGCCCGGGGGAAGAATAGATGCCGAATTTTAGACCGAGATCATGGAGCCGGTCGCCCAGGCCTTTCATGTCCGGGAACTTCTCATTGGTCAGGATATTGCCCTGCTCATCGCGTTTGGGCCGGGGGTCATCGCCGAAGATTTCCCAGCCGTCGTCGATATTGATGTATGACCAACCGTGATCCATCAGTCCCTTTTCCTTGAACACGCGGGCACTGGTCAGAACCTTATCGGTATCCACGCTCAGTCCCCAGCAGTTCCAACTGTTCCAGCCCAGGGGTGGGGTGAGGGCGATTTTATCGCCGATAATCAGACGCAGGCCGCGCTCGCTTTGGCCCAGCTCATTACGGGCGGACAGGCGCACGTTGTATTCTCCCGGTTGGGAGACGCGGCCGCGGATGATGCCGGTTTTTTCATCGAGGCTCAAGCCGGGGGGCAGGCCCTGGGCGGAAAAGGTCATGGGGCGCGCCCCGCTGGCCGGTATGGTAAAGAGAAACGGTTTATCGGGCCGGGCGCCGTAGACCAGGGGTGAATTGAGCCGGGGTTCCGGTTTAACCGGCGGCGTTAAGATGTAGGGGCTTTCTTCGGTAAAAGACCAGTTTTCTGCGGCTTTCGGGCAAGCGAGCCGGTAAGTCACCTGGGCGGCCTGGTTCATATCGGCCAACGCCACCTGGAAGGTCAACGTTTCATTGGGTTTAAGGGTAACCGGGTGTTCTTTAGAAAAAACGGTCCTGTCATCGAGCTTGCCCCGGGCATCGATGGTCAATGTGCCCTGGAAAGTATGGTCAGTCGAGCGATTGGCCAGGTGCATGGTCTTATCGACATTGTTATCGCGGCATATAAAGGGTTGGGCCTGGAAATCGAGGCCCACATAATCCTGGAATTGCACCGGCCGGATGGTCAGACCGCCGCTATAGATACCGCCGAGCCCGCCCTCATCGAAGACGCGCACGGCAATGACGTTTTCCTGGTCCCATTTAATACGGGCATCGTCGAAGGGTAGGATGTACGTTCGCTCCTGGTTGTACAGGATTCTATCGGCCTTGATAAAGACCCCGTCTGCCGGCGCCTCTTGGGTTAACACATTGTTGACCCCGGCCAATTTCCCATTCAAGAAGGTCTGGTCGAAGTTGTTGATTTTTCCCAAAAACAGGCGCAAGCCGTCTTTGAGATGGGCTTTTTCTTTGAGCCGGGAAGGGATGACCACCCGCAGCCGGAACCAGGCATAACCGTCGAGGCTTTCATAGCCCTGGTCTTCCCAGGTGTGATCGACTTTGAAAGGAATCCAGGTCGAGTCGTCCCAATCGGGCCGGGAGTAGGCCGGGTTATCGCCGGCCATGAATTTCCAGCCGGCAGTAATGTCCAGGGCCAGGTCCGTCCCTGGGGCAGAAGCGGCCAGGGTCAGGGCCAGGAATGAAAACAGGAACCACCCACACACATACAAAGGTAAAACGCACGCTCTCGTCTGTTTCATATTGCCTCCTAAACCAGGATATTACAATAACCGGGAAAAAATTGCAATCCAGGCCGTTTTTTTCATTAAACGGGAGGACGTCGGTTCGTATCCAGGGAATGTCTTAAATGGTTATAGAAAAAATCCTGGAGGACAAAAAAACCGGGAAAAGGTTTTTAAAAGCTTGATATTTTTAAAAAACCGGTTATAATATAGGCTGTAAACAGGAGCGGCAATATGAACATCGATGATTTACTCAAGATTTCCGTAGAGAGGAAGGCTTCGGATCTCCACCTGAAAGTGGGTAACCATCCGATTTTACGGATCGATGGATTGCTTCACCCTCTCCACGAGCTCAAGCGGCTGATGCAGGAAGATACCATCGCTATGGCCTATTCTATGTTAAATCCGCAACAGAAAGAAAAATTCAAGACCGATCACGAGATCGATATGGCCTACAGCGTGCCGGGCCTGGGCAGGTTCAGGTGCAATATCTTTAACCAGCGGGGGGCAGTGGGTATGGTGCTGCGTATCATTCCCACCCAGGTCAAGAGCATTTCCGATCTCAATCTTCCCCTGGTATTGGAGAGGATCGCCAACGAACGGCGGGGCTTGATCCTGGTGACCGGTACGACCGGTAGCGGCAAATCGACATCGCTGGCCGCCATGATCGACTGGATCAATACCCACCGGGTCGAGCACATCGTCACCATCGAGGACCCCATCGAGTACCTGCACCGGGATAAAAAGAGCATTATTAACCAGCGTGAGGTGGGCCAGGATACCAACAATTTTGCCGCCGCTTTAAGAAGTTCTCTTCGTGAAGACCCGGACGTCATCCTGGTGGGCGAAATGCGGGACCTGGAAACGATTGAAACCGCACTGTTGGCCGCAGAAACAGGTCACCTGGTGCTATCCACCCTGCACACCCTGGATGCGCCGGAGACCATTAACCGTATCATTTCCATGTTCCCGCCGCACCACCAGAAACAGATCAGGATCCAGCTTGCCTCGGTTCTCAAATCGATCATCTCCATGAGGTTGGTGCCCAGGGCCGATGAACATGGCCGCGTACCGGCGGTCGAGATTCTTATCAATACCCCGTATATCCAGGACTGCATCGTCACACCGGAGAAGACCAAACTCATTAAAGATGCAGTCGCCCAGGGTGTTTCCCAGTACGGTATGCAGACCTTTGATCAATCGCTTTTCTTCCTCTTCCAGAAGAGCCTCATCTCTTACGACGAAGCCCTCAAATGGGCCACCAACCCAGACGAGTTCAAGCTCAGGAAGATCGGCGTACAATCCACGCGGGAGATGTCGATGGAAGAGATGGAGAAGAGGATGTCGGATATCGGGGATATGGGGCTGGGTGATGGCGAGCCCGGTAAAAAACCGGGATCCGGTTTCGAGGACCACAATCTACTGGAGTTGGAAGGTCTATGAGGAATGCCGAGATAAGAGAGATTTTCTTTTCCTATTTCCAGAAAAAGGGCCATCACAAAGTGCTTTCCTCGCCTTTGGTGCCGGCCAAAGACCCGACACTGCTCTTTACCAATGCCGGTATGAACCAGTTTAAAGGCGTTTTTTTGCAGGAAGAAAAGCGCGACTACCAGCGGGCGGTCAGCATCCAGAAGTGTATGCGGGTATCCGGTAAACACAACGATTTCGATGAAGTGGGCAAATCCGAATACCACCATACCTTTTTCGAGATGCTGGGAAATTTCTCTTTTGGCGATTATTTTAAGGAAAAAGCGGTAGAATACGCCTGGGAGATCCTGACCGAGTATTACAAATTCGATCCGCAGAAATTGTGGGTGACCATCTACAAAGATGACGATGAAGCCCATAAAATTTGGGAGAAAGGCATCGGCGTCCCCGCCCACAAGATCATCCGTTGCGGTGAGAAAGATAATTTCTGGCAGATGGGGGATACCGGTCCCTGCGGCCCTTGTTCGGAGATTCACTTAGACAGAGGCGCGGCCTTTGGCCCGGACGCATTTACCGATGGCAATGCCCGTTACATCGAGGTGTGGAACCTGGTCTTCATGCAGTATTCCCGGGATGAAACCGGCACGCTCCACCCGTTGCCGGCGCCCTCCATTGATACCGGCATGGGTATGGAACGGCTAACCTCCCTGCTCCAGGGCAAAGACAGCAACTACCGCACCGACCTATTTTTACCGATCATCGAATTTACCGCCGAGCTGGCCGGGGTTTCCCCTGCCCAGGATGAAAACCAGGTCGCACTGAAGGTTGTTGCCGATCATATCCGGGCCCTAACCTTTCTCATCGCCGACGGTGTGCTGCCGGCCAATGATGGCCGGGGCTACGTGTTAAGACGGATATTGCGCCGGGCCGCCAAACACGGCAAATCCCTCGGTTTTGCCGCCCCATTCCTGCACCGGGTCAGCGCCAAAGCCATAGAGGTGATGCGCGAATTTTACCCGGAACTGGAGTACAACCGGGATTTTATCGCCGAGGTACTACTGGCCGAAGAAGAGCGGTTTAATTTTACCCTGGCCAACGGCCTGAAACGATTCGAAGAAATCCTACAAAAAACCCTGGAAGATAAGCAAACCGTCATACCCGGCAAGGAACTATTCAAACTCTCCGACACCTATGGCTTTCCCATCGATTTTGCCCTGGACCTGGCCACTGAAAAGGAGATCGGCATCGATTTCCCCGGCTTCCAGCAGGAGCTGTCCAGGCAGCGGGAGCAGTCGAGAAGCCACCTGGAGCACAAGCAGAAAGGAACCCGAACCCTGCCTGGGCTGGAACGCTTTCAAACCGTGTTTACCGGCTACGACCACCTGGAAGAGGAGGCGACCGTACTGGCCATTTACCTGGATAACCGGCAAGCAGCTAGCCTGTTACCGGGAAAACCGGGCATTATGGTCTGCGACCGCTCCCCTTTTTACGCTGCATCGGGCGGTCAGACCGGCGATACCGGGACCGGCCGGAACGATCATGCCTTTATCCGCATCTCCGATACGGAGAAAGGGCCTGCCGCTGAAAAAGGGACCATTCTTCACCATGTCGAGGTTAAATCGGGGGAAATAAAAGCGGGCGACCAGGTACGGCTAACGATCGATAAAGAGAGACGACAGGCCACGACCATCCACCATTCGTCCACCCATTTGTTGCAGGCCGCCCTGCGGGAAGTTCTCGGCCTCCATGTCAAACAGTCCGGCTCATCGGTGGGGCCCGAGCGGTTGAGGTTCGATTTTACCCATTTTAAAGCCTTAAAACCGGAAGAGATCGCGAAGGTTGAAGATATCGTTAACCGGCAGATCCGGGAGAACCTGGGCGTTCAACATGAAACCCTCCGCTATGAACAGGCCATAGAAAGGGGCGCCATTGCCATATTCCAGGAGAAGTATGCCGATATCGTGCGCGTTATTTCCATGGGCGATGTCTCCCGGGAACTATGCGGCGGCACCCATCTCCACTCTACCGGTGAGATCGGTATTTTTAAGATCGTGGCCGAGTCCTCCATCGCTTCCGGCGTGCGCCGCATCGAGGCGTTGGCCGGTCAAGCCGCTTATAATTATATCCAGAAGCACCTGCACACCTTGCAGGAGATCCAAAAATATTTCCGGCAGAACCCGGAGGACCTGGTCGAATTTTTGGTCAATCTCGATAAGACGGTCAAAGATCAGGAAAAAGAACTCAGGAAGAAACAGGCCGGCCCCAGTACGATAAACCTGGACGAGATCATGGCCCGGGCCCTCACCCTCAAAGACGTTCCCCTGGTGGCTACCCACCTCGATCAGGCAGACCGCAAGCAATTAAGCAGCCTGGCCGATGAGATCAAGAAACGCATCAAGGGTGTGGTTGTCCTGTCCACCCACATCGACGGTAAATCGGCTTTCATCGTCTCCATCGATGCCCAATTCACAAACAAGCTAAACGCCGGGGTGATCGCCAAAGAGATGGCCCGGTTGGTCAATGGCAACGGCGGCGGCCGGGACGATTTTGCTCAAGGAGGCGGCGATCCCATCGATGACCCGGAAGAGTTTACGCGACAGGTGGCCGGGATCTTGGAGAAACACATCGCATGAGAAGACGGGGCGTTTTTGTCTGGTTCATTATCGTGCTCATCCAGATAAGCGGGGTTTGCTGGCCGGAAATCATCACCAAGCGGGATAAGAACGGCGCGCTGGTCATCTCGAATACCGCCGGGTACGAGAGCACCGGCAAGAGTGTGAAAAGCACGAAGAAAAGCTCTTCCAACACTATTCCCCAGCAGTATCTAGACAAAATCAAGCAGCTCTCCGGGAAATACGGTATCAAGGAAAGCCTGATCATTGCTGTGGCCAAAGTAGAATCGAATTTTAATCCCTATGCCGTGTCCCACAAAGGTGCGGTCGGGCTCATGCAATTGATGCGCGGCACGGCCAACGATTATGGCGTAAAAGACCGGTACAATGCCGAGCAAAACCTGGATGCCGGTATCCGGCACCTCAAATACCTCTATGAAAAGTATAGTTACGACCTGCCCCTGACCCTGGCCGCTTACAATGCCGGTCAAGAAGCGGTCGAAAAATACCGGGGGGTCCCCCCCTATAAAGAAACCATCCGTTATATCCGCCGGGTGATGGAGCACATGGGGCTGACCTACAGCGGATATTTCCAGAGCGGCCAACGCAGTAAAATTTACAAATACGTCACCCGGGATGGCCGGGTCATTATCACCGATACCCTGCCGTCTAAAATCGACGGCACCATTATTGCTCTCGATTAAAAAAAGAGGAGAACCCTATGGAAAAAGTCCACGTCATCGTCAACCCCACCAGCGCCAGGGGAAAAACAGAAGCCCGGTGGCAGAGTATCAAAGAGATCATCCGGCACCACTACCGCGACTACCGCTACATCTTCACCGAAAAGCCCAGGGAAGCCACCGAGATCACCAACGATCTTTTGATCCAGGGCTATGACCTCATCATCGGTGTGGGCGGCGACGGCACCTTAAACGAGATAACCAACGGTTTTTTTCAAAAAAACTCCAGCAAAGTCGTCAATGAAGATGCCTCTATGGGCATTATCCCTTCCGGAACCGGTTCCGATTTTATCCGGCTTTTGAAAATCCCCCGGGATTTTCAAAAATCCGTGGCCCTGATCAAGAATTCCCGGGTCCGCAAGATCGATGTCGGCAAGATTACCTTCCTGCCCAGGGCCGGGAAGGAGAAATCCGACCAGTACTTCATCAATGTGGCCGATTTCGGTCTGGGCGCCGAAGTCGTCAGGCATCTGTCGGCCATTCCCACACTGGAGCGCACCCCTTATTTTTACTATAAGGGACTTCTCTCTACCATCAAATCTTACCGGAGCAAGAAGGTCAAGGTGGTCATCGACGATAAAGAAGAAATCGAGGGCTATTTCTTGATCGGTGCAGTGGCCAACGGCAAGATGTTCGGCGGCGGTATGATCATTGCCCCAAAAGCCGAGCCTGACGACGGCTATTTCGATGTCGCCCTGGTCGAGGACATGACCCGCTTCGAGGTGGTCAGGAATTCCGTTAAGCTTTACCGCGGCACCATTGAGCGCAACCCCAAGGTATCCATCCGCAGGGCCAGGAAAATCCGCGTCTTCTCAGATGAAGAAGTTAACATCGAATACGATGGCGAGATAGGGCAGACCCTGCCGGCCGAATTCCAGGTCATCGAAAGGGTCCTCAATTTCAGGACATAATCATCCCCTATATCCCGGGATAGCGCGCTCCCCCCAAATTGTGGTCTCTCTTAAGCGCACCATTTTTATTATCAAAAATTATCCGGGTCAGGCTTGCAAAAATTAGATAAAAAGTAGTTTTCCTAAAAACTCGTAGATCTTGACGCCGATCTACCTCGTAAAAAAAGACGCCTCTTGACACCCTCCCCCCCCTCTCCCATATCAGGGCGAGGGGGAATCATGTTTTCGTCTTAGTGCACGGGCTCCTCTGCTTGCAGGGACTCGACCTCGGGCCGGGATAGACCGGTGATCTCAGAGATGATATCCAGGGATATGCCCTTCTTCAACATCCTTCGGGCAATCTCGATATTCCTATTGTTAGCCCCTTTTTCCATGCCCAGGACAACCCCTTCTTCCTGACCCAGGGCGATCCCTTCTTCCTTTGCTCTTCTTTCCCAGGTTGTTACGTATGGCATTTTATACTCCTTTTCGATGCTGATGATTTCATCGCTAATCTTACCTTCCAGGGCATCCGGCAAACGGATGATCCAGTCGATAAACTTTAATAGCGTCCTGATCTGCTCCTTCCCATAACCCCGCCGGTAACATTGCCGGATCAACTCTGTCTTGGCGCTGAATTTCGACTCCGGCTTCGCCTTCTTGACCTCCTGGCTCTTAAAATGGGCCATCACAACCATGGCCATCGGGTTTTCATATCTCTCTAATTCCTGTTTCTTTACTTCATCCAGCCGGTAATCGATGAGCTTGACCACCGGTATCTTGAGCTTTAACTCGAATCCCCAGCGACTGACCCGGTATTCATCGGGCCGGTATGATGGGTCTTCATCGGTGAGAATGGCCAGGCTGATGACCTCTGCCCCTTCCTGCCTGAATTTGTCGAAAATGCGGTACTGGTAAATGTACATCCTTGTCAAGAAATCGGCATCCCTGGCGCCCTGGACTTCCACGTGGATAAAGATGCAGATGTAACCGGTAGAGCCGCTTTTCAGGTAGACTTTGACCAATTCATCGGCATATCGATTACCGACTTTGCTGTCGGGTGCAATCTTCCTTAACTCTTTGCTCAAGAAGGTGTAGCCTTTGGAGAAATCGATGTCCTGGTGGATTTGCGGGAAATAGAAATCCAGGAAAGGCTCGAAGAGTTCTTCGATAACATCCTTCCAGGCGGAGTCGTAATCGCTGGCTCCCCTGGCCGGGCGGGTTGTTTTCACAGGTTTTCGGGTCATAGCCCCTATATGATACCCAAAACCGATGAAAAATGCAATATGTCTTAGATATCTAAAACTGTCTTTCCCCGGGTAAAATTGGAATTTTGAAGAGTGGATAGGGTATCGAATCAGTTGAGGTTCACGGTGAACTCGTAGATGTTCATGGCCTGGTAGGTGTCGATGATGAAGAGGGATTTATCGTGGATATAGAGTTTTTCGCAGAAGACAGTCAGTTTTTTGGCGGCGATAATCTTGCCGGTTGCATTGAAAACCAGGAGCCTGAACCTGTCGGTTGTCTCCGTCTCAACCTCTTTCGGCCACCTCCGCATGCCCCCAGCCCCATCGCTGACCAGGTAGAAAATCTCGTTTTTGTTGGGCGGCCGGGTCGATGTCGCCAGGAACACCCGACCCGCATCATCGACAGCCAACCCGGAAGCCACCCTATCCTTTCTTTTACCTTCGATTTTAAACTGGTCTTTAGAACCGGTTCTTTGGATGACCGGGGTCTTAAACGGTACGCTATAGGTTACGGTTAAGAAGGCATCTCCGCCGGGAGAACACACCTGGTAATAGGGTACGGCAAAAAAGGCGACGATCCAGTGACCGCTTTTATCGGGCGCTATATACAGCGACTCATGTTCTAAAGGGGTTTTTGCGCCATCGTTATGTTTGCCGATGTCTTTGATAAACCGGCCATCTCTGCTGTACAGGCTGAGTATCGACCGCGTCTGGAAACTCTTGGATTGGCAATAGACGGCAATATCATTGCCCTTCGTCACCGCCGCAAAGCCGGGTAAACCGACCGGGGTCTTAAAGGTTGAGAGAGAATTCCCCTGCGGATCGAAGGTCTGGATGCGGTGGTTATCATAATCGGCGATAATGATATTATCCCGGCTATCGAAGGCAATAGACATGGGGCTCAATAGGTCGCCCGGCCCCTGCCCCCGCCGTCCAATGGTTCTCTTAAAATGTCCTTGCCGGTCGAAGACCTGGATGCGGTTATTGCCGCTGTCTACGATGTAAACCAGGTTATTGGGGCCGATTTTAACATCCTGGGGGAAGCGAAATAATTGATTTTCATCATCCGATTTATCATCTCCCCACACCCGCACCAGGTTTAGGCTGATTTTCCCTTCACAGGCATCGATTTCCTGCTGGGAATTGGTCATGATACTGGCCGATCCCCAGGCAGTCAAGTATAGCAGGCAGCTTATCCCGACTATTAAAAGGGGTGTTCTTTTTATAGCCTCGCTCCTCGGTCAATATGCTTTCTCATTGTCATGCCTTCAGATCAGGGGTAAATCAATCCCTCAAATGATCGCTGAAAGAGCATCATACTATAGAGCACTTCTTCTGTCAAGAAACTTTTCTGGAAAATGGGAGTTTCAGGCTCATCATCGGATCAGCAAGAACCATCATTATAGGCAAGAATGATATCGGCACAGGCTAAAGGTTCACCGCTGGGTCGGGGTGAGGGGGTTAATGAAGCCGTCCCGGCAAACACCCCGCGTTGCCCCTACAGGTTAAGCCTATCCGCCATCCCATGCCCTCATAAAAATATTTCTTTCAAATCTCTCTTGACAATGATATTGCCTTTCAGTAAAATGAACCTGTGGACAGACCAAGAAGAAAAGAAAATGTTGGGTGGCGAGGTTATTTTGAATAAAAACAAAAGTATTTCAAAAATTGGCGAGTTTGGGCCCGCTGAGGAGTACGAGACACTCCGGGAAGAATTGCTTCAGGCGAAGAAGTACATTTTTGAGAGGCCACTCCTTATAGCGGCCATAGCAGCCGCAGGGTCTCGCGAATTGAACAGGGAATTCTTGTTGATAATACTCGTTTTAACCGCTGCTCTACTGCTGTTCAATTTCTGGTTTACCATCAATCGCATTTTCAGCTCGGCTCGTATTTCTGCTTACATTCAATTAGAGCTTGAGGAACGCATGTATGGTCGCTGGATCGGATGGGAGACATGTCTTCGTGAATATCGTAAATGGAAAAATCTCAACGAGAAAAACCCTCAGCCGGATCCGGACTTCATCCCGTTTACTTTTATGTACTATAAAGAAATTTACATGCTTCACATTGGGTTGATGGCGTTGACAGTAAGTATTTCTTTGATCTTAGCTATACACGATCATACATGGTTATCCATCACCGCCGCAGTATTTGTGCTGGTTCTGCTTTGCATGTTCGCCATTGCTGTGCTTCGATTCAAACCAAGTAGGATAATAGCGTTGATAGAGGTGAACAGACGTATATGGATTTCTGTCTTCGAACGTATGCAAAAGAATGGGCTTAAATAGCCAAGTATGAATTTACTACCGAACCAGTGTGTGATCAACGACAATTAAAACTCCCTACTAACGACAATTAGATTTCCCGGATCGAATGAGGAAATTTTCACTTTATTACCCAATGTACGCCATGAGACCGGACATCGAATCCCCCGATCCAAAAGCTGATTTAGATGAAATGCCCCAACCTCCCCTCCAACAATAAATCCAGTCCCCTTTCCCCAGGGGGTGCACTTCATTAAGTCTTACTTTTAAACCAGAACGGCCATAGCAGGCGGTCGTTATTGGGCGAACCTGGGTGTACATCCTTGCTTTCAATGGGCGGGGGTTTTAAGGGCTGGATGCAGGTCTTATTCAGTCAAGATTCACGGTGCACTCGTGAAGGTTCATGGCCTGGTAGGTGTCGATGTTAGTGCACGGGCTCCTCTGCTTGCAGGGACTCGACCTCTGGCCGGGATAGACCGGTGGTTCTGCAGATGATATCCAGGGATATGCCTTCAACTATCATCCTCCGGGCAATCTCGATATTCCTATCCTGGGCGCCCTCTTTCCGGCCCAGGCCGAACCATTTTTCCTTACCCAGGGCAATCCCTTTTTCTTGACCCTTCATTTCTGCTCTTCGTTCCCAGGTTGTTACGTATGGCATTTTATACTCCTTTTCGATGCTGATGATTTCATCGCTAATCTTACCTTCCAGGGCATCCGGTAAGCGGATGATCCAGTCGATAAATTTTAATAGCGTCCTGATTTGCTCCTTCCCATAGCCCCGCCGGTAACACTGCCGGATCAACTCCGTCTTGGCGCTGAATTTCGACTCCGGCCTCGCCTTTTTGATCTCCTGGCTCTTAAAATGGGCCATCACAACCATGGCCATCGGGTTTTCAGAGCTTTCCAATTCCTGTTTCTTTACCTCATCCAGCCGGTAATCGATGAGCTTGACCACCGGTATCTTGAGCTTTAACTCGAATCCCCAGCGACTGACCCGGTACTCATCGGGCCGATAAGAAGGGTCTTCATCGGTGAGAATGGCCAGGCTGATGACCTCTGCCCCTTCCTGCCTGAATTTGTCGAAAATGCGGTACTGGTAAATGTACATCCTTGTCAAGAAATCGGTATCCCTGGCGCCCTGGACTTCCACGTGGATAAAGATGCAGATGTAACCGGTAGAGCCGCTTTTCAGGTAGACTTTGACCAATTCATCGGCATAGCGATTACCTACTTTGCCGTCGGGTGCGATCTTTCTTAACTCTTTGCTCAAGAACGTGTAGCCTTTGAAGAAATCGATGTCCTGGTGGATGTGCGGGAAATAGAATTCCAGGAAAGGCTCGAAGAGTTCTTCGATAACATCCTTCCAGGCGGAGTCGTAATCGCTGGCTCCCCTGGCCGGGCGGGTTGTTTTCACAGGTTTTCGGGTCATAGCCCCTATATGATACCCAAAATCGGGGGAAAAAGCAATATCCTGCCGTCTAAAATTGTGCCTATCCCCGGCCAGTATCACTCTTATATTCTGTGTAATCCGGTTCATCTGGTGAATCTGCGGTTCCAGACAGAAGGGGGCACGGCATGCCGTGCCCCTACACCATCATCCCCCCTCTCTTCGCCTGGAGAGGGGTGGCCGAGAGAAGCAAATGATAATTATTCGCCCCCACAGGAACCGATACATAGGCCGGGCCGGGGGATAGCCGGAGGGTCAAAAATGGCCGGCCGCTTATGGTCGGGGATAGTGAACGCAGCGAAAAGGATAGCCGGCTTATCCCCGGGGGTAAAGAGGGACTAAAAAAGGGTAACCCGCTTATCCAAAAGGGTAGTCGGCGGGTCGAAAAGGATGGCCAGGTTATCTCAAAGGCCAGTGAGAGGATCGAAAAGGGTAGTGACAGCTTCCCGGGGATCGATCACCGGGCCGAAAGGAAGCGTGCCAGCATCCCGTGGGGATAGAGAATGGGTGAGAAATAAGGGTGAAAGCTTCGTTTCGCTGCTGTCCAGCTTCCCAATTAATAGTGCAACCTATCGAATGGATAGATCATCGCTTCGGTGGCACCCGCTCACCCTTCTCTTTGATCCGCGCACCGGTCGAGCCGAAGCTGGCACTATCCTTTTCGATGCGCGCACCCTTCTTTCCGAAGCTCGCACTACCCTTTTCGATGCTCGCACTTACCTTTTGGAAGTCCGGGATAGCCTTTTTTTAGGTCACACTAGCTTTTCCGAAGCTCGCACTTACCTTTTGGAAGTCCGGGATAGCCTTTTTTTAGGTCACACTAGCTTTTCCGAAGCTCGCACTTACCTTTTGGAAGTCCGGGATAGCCTTTTTTTAGGCCACACTAGCTTTTCCGATGCTTGCACTCCTATTTTGTAAGCACTGACTATCCTTTGGTAATAGATAACTTACCTTCCCGGAGGGTGCGCTATCCTTTTTTAGCCGGCAACTGCTCTTCCCGGAGCTCGCACCGGCCCTTTTCCACCGGGTAGTATTCTTTTCGATATTCGCCCTATCTTTTTTTATTCGCCCACCAGCCTTACCGCTACCCCGGCTAGCATCGATTAAGCGGTGACCATCCCCGGCAATAGGCCCGCCGTACTTCATTATTATCCGCTCTTATTATTACTTTGACTCATAGACGACGATCCCCTCCTTGATAATGCTTTGTATGAAACGGCGATGGGAGATACTGGAAAACTCCTCATACTCACAAAAAAACCGGGCAACTACCGGGTGGCCGGTAGTTGCCCGGGAATGTTTAAAACATCATACCCAGCCGCGGGTGCGGGAAGCCTGGGCCACGCGGTCGATAGCGATCACATAAGCGGCGTCGCGCATGTAGAGCTTGCGCTTGCGGGCCAGGTCGCTGACTGCGATAAAGGCGGCAGTCATCCGGGTATCGAGTTTACCCAGGACCTCGTCCTTTTCCCAGTAATAGTTCATATTACTTTGCACCTGTTCGAAGTAGGAACAGGTAACGCCGCCGGCATTGGCCAGGAAGTCTGGGATCATGAATATACCTTTTTCCTGGATCACTTTATCGGCATCGAGCGTGGTCGGTCCATTGGCCCCTTCGGCAATGATCTTGACGCGGCTGCCGATCTTCTTGACGGTCTCGGCGTTGACCTGGTTTTCCAGGGCAGCCGGGATCAGGATATCGACATCTTGCTCGATCCAGGCATCGCCGGGAAGGACTTCATAACCCAGCCCTTTGGCTTTGGCTTTGTCGATACCGCCGAAATTGTCGGTGATAGACAGGAGCTCTTTTAAGTTAACGCCACCGGTCTTCTTGAAAGTATAACCGCATTGATCGGCCTGGTCCCAACTGGAAACAGCCACCACTTTACCACCCAGTTGCTGGTACAGTTGGATGGCGTACTGGGAAACGTTGCCGAAACCCTGCACGCTGGCACTGGTATCTTCGGGTCGAATGCCCATCTCTTTGAGGGCTTCACGCACGGTGAAGATAACCCCGTAACCGGTGGCTTCGGTCCTACCCAGGGAGCCGCCCAGGCCGACCGGTTTACCGGTGATAAAACCGGGGTATTTGCCGCCGTGGATGACCTCGAATTCATCGAGCATCCACAACATGTGCTGGGCATTGGTCATCACGTCCGGGGCCGGCACATCGGCCAGGGGTCCGACATTCTTGGCCACCTGGCGTACCCAGCCGCGGCATATCCGTTCCTGTTCCCGGGCACTGAGATTATGGGGATCACAGATCACGCCCCCTTTTCCGCCTCCCAGCGGAATATCGACTACCGCGCATTTCCAGGTCATCCACATGGCCAGGGCGCGCACCGTATCGACGGTTTCCTGGGGATGAAAGCGAATGCCGCCTTTCCCCGGTCCACGGGAATCGTTGTGCATCACCCGAAAACCCTGGAATATCTTAACTTTACCATCATCCATGACCACCGGGATACGGAAATGGTATTCCCGGAGAGGATTCCTGAGCAAATCCCGGGTGGCTTGATCCAGGTCGAGAATGTCGGCTACCCGGTCGAATTGGGCTTGGGCAGTCTCGAAGGCATTGTATTTTTTATCCATTTGCGTCCTCCTTTATTTGAGTGATTTTGATTTCTTTATAAAGTCGATGCTTCATTTTTTTCTTCTAAATGACCTGACGGCTGACTTCTTGGGTGAAGCGTTCCAGGATCGGCTCTACCTGGGCCTGGATATCCTGCAGGTGTTCGGGGGAATCGGCCTCATAGCGGATTACCAATGATGGCTGCGTGTTGGAGGCCCTGACCAATGCCCAACCGTGGGGAAATTTGATCCGGGCTCCATCGATATCGATCACCGGGAAACTTTTTTTGAAGTATTCGGCCACCAGATCTACGATCTTGAACTTGGCCTCGTCTGTGGCATCGACCCGGATCTCCGGGGTATTGGCCACCTGTGGGATAGTTGCCAGGACCTGGTTGAGCGACTGCCCGGTGCCCGACAGGATTTCCAAAAGCCTGGCCCCGGCATAAACGGCATCATCGAAGCCAAACCATCTGTCGTTAAAGAAGATGTGACCGCTGACCTCCCCGGCCAGGGCGGCATTCTCTTCAACGATCTTCTTCTTGATCAACGAGTGGCCGGCCTTCCACATGATCGCCCGTCCGCCCAGTTTCTCGATCTCTGAATAAAGTATATCCGAGGCCTTGACCTCGGAGATGATTTTGGCACCCGGTATTTTGGCCAGGATATCGCGGGCAAAGATCAGGGTCAATATATCGCCCCACAGGATATGGCCCTGGCCATCGACCACGCCCAGCCGGTCCCCATCGCCATCGAAACCGATACCCAGGTCGGCACCGGTCTCCTTTACCCGGGCGATCAGGTCGAGCAGGTTTTCCGGTTTGGTCGGATCGGGATGGTGATTGGGAAAGCGGCCATCCACGTCGCAATAAATCTCCTCCACCTGGGCGCCCAGTCTTTTGTAGAGCAAACCGGCCGTAATGCCGGCCGTGCCGTTACCGGCATCGATCACCACCTTGACTGGCTTCTTCAATGTGATATCCCGGCAGATGTAATCGAGGTAATCGGGGATAATATCGCGCTTCTCCGACCGGCCCGGTTTGATGGGGGGGAAATCGCCCTTGATGGCGAGATCGTAGATTTCCTTGATCTGCTCGCCAGCTTGGGATTCTTTGCCAACCAGGGCTTTAACGCCATTGTATTCGGGCGGGTTATGGGAAGCGGTGATCATCAATCCCCCATCCAGGTTCATCTTGAACACCGCATAGTACATCAATGGGGTCGGCACCAGGCCGATATCGATAACCTCCAGGCCATAGCGGCACAAGACTTCCTTGACCAGGTTTTTGATGTGTTCCGAACTCGGCCGGCCATCCATACCCAGGGCCAGCCGTTTTTTGTTTTCCCGGGCAAAGACCGTGGCATAGGCAGAGGCGATCATTTCGACCGCCTGATCGGTCAAATCTTCGGCTACAATCCCGCGAATGTCGTATTCCCGGAAAATCGAGGCATTTAATGGTCCCATCCGGACCTCCTTTTACTTCAGTTAAATAGGATTATACCTCATTATTCCCCAAATGGCAACCCCCCACCGGGACTTAAATGGTCTTGAGAATCAAAGGCATTATTGATCCAAACTGGAAGGCTTAATTGTACCCACTACAATTCAAGAAATCGGTCAAATGCACATGGAAAAAATACCGAATACAGCGATATCGATATCGCCCTGATCTCTGAAGATTTTACCGGAGTAAGATACCTGGATATTAAGAAGATCGGCCGTATCGTCCGGGATATCGATTATCGGATCGAGATCCCTCCTTTTTCGATGCGTGATAAAGACGATTTCATGTTCCTGGTAGAGATTATTAAAACCGGGATCAGGGTGGCTTAGACCCTCTTCTCCCATGTCCTCTGTCTGTTCTGAGTTTGGAAATACCGGCCGGCACTTTGGTGGGGAGTGGAATGGTAATCTGAAATTACTGCGCCTGTGGATAATGGGACAGATTCGTTAACCGGACACCGGACGATGAGCGAGTGAATTACATGCCAAATAAAATAATAAATAACTCAACCTCTATTGAAATATCTTTTCCTTTATTGTAAAATCAATCTTCTGAAGTAAGAGAGGGTAAGAAAATGGCAAATGGATCGAAAAACGATGAGAGTCCGGTTATCCCGGAGATGCGTAAAGACCCCACCAGCGGACGCTGGAGTGTAGTGGCCAGGAAAGAGAAGAAAGGACAGTCAGCCCGATATAAGGAGCCGGACAGTGATCACTACCTTAATCGTCTCAAGACTCCCCTGGAGGGTAAAGCTTGCCCGTTTAGCCGGAGTTACGGTGGAGGGAAACGGCAGGAGAAAGATCCTGTCTTTGGCCTCCGCTGGAAAGGGGATGAGGTTGAGTTGGTATGGCATGAGAATGAAGCGGAGAGGGGAAAATTATGGCACTCTGAAGAGTGGGAGGTTATGCTGGTAGAGCACGATTTCGCGCAGGTGAACCGTTATATAACCCCCTATGTCTTCGGCCAGGGGCCTTTCCTATCTTTGGCCGGTTATGGTATTCATGATATGATTATCGAGGATCCAACCGAAGATCACAAACCCCTGGGAGTGATGCCCTGGAAACGAACAATGCTTATTCTCCTGGCTATGCTCTATCGTATGAAAGGCGACCTGGGGTTAAAGAACAGCATCCCCTGTTTCCCTAAATTTAACCCGGAAATAGTGAAGCCCCTTTCAAAAACAGATGGGATAAGACATGTGTCGTTTTTCCACAACTATTTACGGGATGCTGGAGCCAGTCAAGAGCACCCCCACAGCCAGATCGTTGCCAGTCCCATTATCCCCACCGATGTGGCAACAGAGCTCGCTTATCTTCTTAAACGTTATAATGAGCCGCCTGGACGCTGCATTTATTGCCAGGTCATTGAAACCGAAATAAATAACCGTAAAAGAGAACGTGTCCTATTTGAAAACGATTCTTTCCTGGCCATTCATCCGTATGCGCCGGTTTACCCCTTTGAGACCTGGATATTGCCTAAGAAACACAGCCCGAGTTTCGAGGATATTATCCCGGAGGATTACTCCATAACGCAATCCAATCCCCTGGAAGACCTGGCTAAGATCGTCAATGATGTCATCGGTAGGCTTTATGTATCACTGCTTAACCCAGGCTATAATCTCCTACTCAAAACCGCGCCGATTCTCCGATTTGGTGAACAGAAATACGAGTTTCACTGGCACATCAGGATTGAGCCGCGTAGCCTTTATAAACCCGCCGGCTTTGAATCCGGTACCGGTATCTTTTCCTGTGAGACCCCCCCTGAAAAAGCGGTTGATTTCTTGCAAGGATGGGGAGTTTTGTCGAATAATGAAAAATGTCGCGGTTCATTAAGATGGTATATCGCTAGAATAAATGAGTTGAAAAAAAATTTGGATCAATCTCAACCTGCTACGGATGAAGAGATTCAAGTCGCCTGGAATGCCAACCACCTGCTGGAGATTCTTCCCCAGGGAGGAAGGAATATCAGGGACGCCCTCGAACTCAGGGGTATACTTGATGAATTAATGAAAAAACACATTCAACTCCAACGCTCCCAATACCAGAAAGAATATACCAAAGAGGATAAGCAACGATTGCAATCGCTTTCCAGGGAATTCGAGGAAACGGAGGGGCCGCATTACCGGAGCGACCTCACCACGGAACGGTGGGTGCTGATACCCAGTAAGAAGAGACGAAAAGGACCGGAGAAACATAAAGACTCTGTGGCCGAATGGCACCGGGATGAAGCCAGAGAAATAGCAAATACTAACCCTCTCAATGATGCTAATGGTGTTTGCCCATTTTGTCAGACTATCCGAAACGGTACGCAACCTGAGGATAAAAATAACGGCATCTTTGGACTGAAAGAAGAAAAGAATAAAATCAGCCTCATCGCTCCAGGGGCGCAGTTTTATAATAAAAATGGAACCTGGGATATATTTGTAAATAAAAATGCCTATCCCATCCTTGGGAGGCAAGAAAATAAGAATGGCGGCATAGAAATGCTGCCCATTTTAAAGGGAAGTGGGGTATTCCAACAGATAGAGGGAAAGGGAATATGCGATGTTATCGTGATCGGCGATGGCAGCGATGCAAGTTACATAAAACTGGATAAAGATAGTGGTGAATATGGGGTAGGCAATAATTGCATCGATACCCACCGTTCCCTGGGTCAGATGGATGAAAAGTATACCAAGTTAGTCCTATACGCCATCATGATGCGTTTAGGGGCACCAAAAGATATTTTTAAAAATGGATTTTCAATTAATGGCACTAGGTTAGATGTATTGTTGGAAGAATCCATTTACAGGCAAAGTGAACCCATACCTGGCCCGGTAATCAAACACGCGACGATTTTTAGCAATCACGGGAAAGATGCTGGGGCTCGATTTGCTCATCCCACCTGGCAAATCATCGGCACACCGGTCATTCCCAATGAAATCTTGCGAGAATTGGCCCATGCCAAAGCCTATTCCGATAACAATTCAGGCCGGTGTTGTTTTTGCGATATGATCGGCGCCGAGCTGGAACAAGCACGCGCCGAGAAGAGAAATAACCCCAATGGCGATGAAAAACCGGTTAACCGGATCATTTACCCCAAGCCCGATGATAATGGAATCATTCCTAAGTCTGATTTCATTGTATTGGCTCCCTATGCCGCACGGGTACCTTTTGAATTGTGGATACTTCCCAGGGAGCACCAGACCGATATGATCAAAATGAATCATGAGCAGGTAGAATCTCTCGCCAAGATTTTATATGATACTTTGAGAACGCTTTCAGAAGCCGTAGACGATCCCCCCTATTCGCTCATCATCAAAAATGCCCCCATCGCCCCCGAAGAGCACAAAAATATGTACGCCCACTACCACTGGCGGATCATCATCGAACCGCAGCGATTGGCGATCGATGCGGGTTACGAACATCTGACCGGGATATGGAGTAACCCCACCCCCCCTGAAGAATATGCAAAATATCTTAGAGAAAAATGGAAATATAGATGACCGGGCCGGTGACTGGGTTTAACCGGGCGATTTGGGGGGAAGAAGGGTTGACATGGGCGGGTATTTCCTTTACAATTCCCTCTTAAGTAAAATTCCCGTTTATGGGGCCAAAAAGCAAAAGGAGAAAACGACACCATGGCGGCAGAACCGAAGCCGGACCTGGCACACAGTTGGACGCAGCAAATGGGGGTCAAAGAGAAAATCAAGGTCGCCCTGCTGGCCGCCGGCCTGGGAAAGCGCATGGATCCCCTGACCGCCAACCATTTGCCCAAACCCATGTTTCCGCTGGGCGGGAGCGTGCCCATCGTCGAGCGCTGGATCAGGCAATCCCTTAAATCGGGGATTACCGACATTTCGCTGAACCTGTGCGTACTCCAGGAGACCATCAAGAGCTATTTTAAAGATGGCGCCCGGTTCGGCGCCAGCATCACCTATGTGGAAGAAGAAACCCCTTCCGGTACCTTTGGCGGGGTCTGCAAACAGGCCCTGGGAAACCGGGCCAAACCGACCATAGCCAACGAAACCATGCCCGGCATCGGTGAATTCAAGGGCTCTACCCTCATCGTACCCAGCGGCGATATCGTCTCCGGCTTCGATGCCGGCATGTTTGCCGCCATGTACGATATTCATAAAAAAAAGGGCGCCGCCTTGACCATGGTCTTAAGCCCCATTCCCTGGGATAAGCGGGGGGAATTCGGCACCGCGGTCCTGCAATCCCCGGAAACACTGCCGGGCCTTATCTCCCAATCCGGGCAGATCGGCGCTTTCCGGGAAAAAGACCCCCATTCGCCCAGCAACCTCAATAACGCCTCCATCTACATGATCGAGATGGATTTGATCAAGGCCCTCGATTCGCTCCGTACCGAAGCAAGTTCGAAAGTGGCAGAACCTTTCTACGATTTCGGTAAACACGTTTTCCCGGCCCTGCTGGGTAACCTGGGATATGTCAAACTTCCCAAAGACTTCTTGCTCTGGGGCATCCAGTATGACGGTTTGTGGTTCGATGTGGGTCGTAAGCGCGATTACATCGAGGTCAACAAAGCCTTCTTAGACGGCGGCTTCGAGCTGGAAATTCCTTACCAAAAGACGGATTGGGGATATCTGGGCACGGGCGTGGATATCGATTTTTCAAAGGTCACCCTCATCCCGCCGGTCATCATCGGCCATAACTGTAATGTCGGTCCCGGCACTTCCCTCGGTCCTTATGCGGTGATCGGCGACGATTGGACCATTGGGCCGCAGGTAACCATCAAAAATTCCATACTCTGGCCCAGGTACGCCTTTTTTAGCGCAGACGGCGCCGAGATACCGGTCAAGGAACGGGAGAAGATCGATTCTCACCACATCCATTGCGGGGTCATACTCGACGGCTGCATCATCGTCGGTGGCGATATCCGGGAGAGCTTGTCCCAGGTGACCGCAGATGTCCTCCAGGACGGTTCGATGAGGGTGCTGCCCATCGATTACCTGCCCGCAGGCCCACGGGCCTGAAAACCAGGCAAGGTGCAAAAATGACTGAAGAAATAATGCCCAAAAAAAAGAAATCGAGACGCTTCCTGGTTGTTATTTTGTCTCTCCTCGGAGCCCTAATCCTGTTTGCCATTTATTTTTTCCTGTCTTTGCCGTCCGTGGATTTCTTGAAGACCGAGAACCCCAAAACCACTGCCGTTATCGAACAGCGAAAGCAAGAAGCCCAGGAGCAAGGGAAAAAATTGAAAATCCGCCAGCGTTGGGTCAACTTCAATCTCGTCCCCAGTTTACTGAAAAACGCCGTGCGCGTCTCCGAAGACGTCGATTTCTACCACCATCGAGGCATCGATTATTACGAATTAAAAGAGTCCATCAAACGCAATTTGCAGGCAGGCAAGAAGGCGCGGGGCGGCAGCACCATTACCCAGCAACTGGCCAAGAACCTCTTTTTATCCACCGGGAAATCTTATTACCGGAAATTAAAAGAAGTCGCCATTGCCAAAAAGCTGGAAGCCCGCCTCTCCAAAGACCGGATATTCTCCCTCTACCTGAATGTGATCGAGTTCGGGCCGGGGATTTTCGGCGTCGAGGCAGCGGCGGAATATTTTTTTAAAAAACCGGTCGGGCAACTCGGCTTGAATGAGATCATCCGCCTGGCAGCCGTTATTCCCAAGCCGTTGCGGGTCTCCCCCCTGTCCAATTCTAATTATCTAAAATGGCGGGCCAACCTGCTCCTGGAGCGCCTGGTCCAGTACCGCTATATCACCGATTCTCAGTACCAGGCCGCCAAAGCAAATTTTAAATAAAAAATTGTATTGACTGAAGGTTACGATTCATCTAAACTATTAATTAACTAATCCCATTTATCTTTACCCGGGAAGACCGGAGAGAAAATCTTTTAGCACCTGGACATAGGTCTCCGCATTATCCGGAAAGATCGAATTGTGATCCCCCTGGTCGAAGATTTTTAGTACCTTCGGTAAAGGCGCCCAATCGTACAGTTCCTGGCCGTGGACCAGCGGCACCATGCTGTCGTGCCGGGCGTGCATGACCAGCGTTTGCCCATGATACCCGGCCAATTTCTGCTCGGCGTCTAAATAAGTCGCCACTTCCTGTTCCATCTCTTCCAGGCTAACGCCCAGATCCTCGGGTTGTACCCGCAAGAGCAGGCGCGGCAGCACCTCGGCAATGCCGCTCTCGATGATCAAACCGGGGATACCGGGGAAGAGCGAGGCGCCGTGGATGGCGTAGATCGAGCCCACGGACCGGCCAAACAGGACCAATTTGTCTAATGGTTGACCGCTGGCTTTTATCACTGCCGACACATCGGTGAGCATGGCCACCAGGCCCGGTTCCCCGGTCGACAGGCCGTAACCCCGGTACTCCGACAGGAAGCAATTGTAGCCCAAGAAGTCCATCATCGGCCCGTAAAAGTCGATGTAATCGGCCACCGTCTCGCCATTGCCGTGGAAGAAGATTACCGTTTTGGCTTCCGGGAATTTCTGCCGGTAGTAGCAGGCCAGGCGCACGCCCTGGCTCTCCACCCAGAAAGGCCCGGCAAATGGCTCCTGGCGTGGGAAGAAGTAGCGCTGCATCAATACCGGGGCATCGAGGAACGAGCCGGTCACGAGAGACCCCGCGCCTTTTGCAGAGTCTTCCAGAAAGGCTTATAGAGAAAGCTCTTCTCACCCAGGCCGCATAGGCGCTCGAGCATCGGTTTGGTCACCGTGAAGGCCAGGATATCGGCCGGCAAATACTGGCGCATGGCAATATCGGTGGCCCCAATAATGGCCTGCGGGATATCCAGGTCGTTAAACAGCGGCAGCATCTCCAGGCAACCGGAGCCGAACGGGGCCAATACCGGCGGCGGGTCGGTCGGCGCCGAATAATACTGGGCGCCCAGCATGATCAAGCCGAGTTGGTCGGGGTTGACCCAGAAGGTGGCCGTTTTCAGGTACGGGTAAAGAGCGGCTTTTAATGGGCCGACCATGATATGCGGGTTTTCGGCCCGGTACGTATGCTGGTGATCGAGCCATTGGCCCATCAGCTCATGGGATGCCTTTAATCCCTCGTCATCGACCAGGAATTTGATGAAATCTTCCCGCGTGCGCGGCATGCGGTTAAAGAAGACCCGGCCGCATCCGCCGCAGCCGTGGTTATCGGCAGTCAGATGAAGGGTCTTTCCCTTGACCCATTGCTGGAAATAGGCAAAAAAACAGGTATGTTTGCCGGGCTCCGGGAAAACGAGCGGGGCAAAGGCCGCCGGGTCCGGCGCATCGTAGATGCCGATAACCGGCAGGGTGATGCCCGCCTTGCTTAATAGATTCGACATATCGGGCTGCATCTTGACCTCCTTATCGTTCGTGGTTCTATTTCTAACGGATTTTCTGATTGTTCATTATATACCATCCCGCCCATCAAAGTAAACCCCGCTTCAGAATTTGCTGTGGAATTGGGCGAGGGGGCCGGTGAAGAATCTTTTCAATGCCGGTTGAAAAATCGGGAGTTTGCTATTATAATAAAGCATGGAACAAATAAACGGAGCTGCCGGCGATGAAAGCAAGGTTCATTAACCCATACACCGATTTCGGTTTTAAGAAGCTCTTCGGCGAAGAGGCCAATAAAGATTTATTGAAAGACTTCTTAAACGAACTCCTGCCCGGCGAGCACAAGATCGCCAGTCTCACCTTAAAGAGTGCCGAGCATATAGGCGCCATTACCACGGATCGCAAGGCCATATTCGATATCCACTGCCAGGATGAGCAGGGCGGGCAATTCATCGTCGAGATGCAGAAAGCCAAGATCAAGTTTTTCAAAGACCGGGCCATATTTTACACCACCTTCCCGATCCGGGACATGGCCGAGAAAGGGGATTGGGATTTTAAGTTAAAGCCGGTCTTTTGCGTGGCCATACTGGATTTTACCTTTGATGAAGAGCGGGAAAAGAAAACCTATCTGTGCGAAGTGCAGTTGAAAGACCAGTACTGCCAGGTGATTTTCGATAAGCTGACTTACATTTTCATCGAGATGCCGCGGTTTACCAAAGGGGAGCATGAGCTTGAGTCGCACCTGGACCGGTGGTTGTACTTTTTGAAGAACCTGGAGAATTTCGCGGATATCCCGCAGGTGTTGAAGGAGGAGGTGTTCATGAAGGGTTTCGAGATCGCCGAGCTGGCGAATTTTGATGCGGCCCAGATGCAAGCGTATGAGGATAGTCTGAAGACTTACCGGGATCTGAAAGGGGTCATCGATACATCCCACGATGAAGGGTATGACGAGGGAATTGAAGAAGGACGAAAAAAAGAAAAAATTGACATGGCCCGTATGATGAAACAAAAGGGCTACCCGGCAAAAGAGATTTCCGAACTAACCGGTCTTACCCCCGCCGACATCGAGAACCTATAGCTCATACCTACCGGGAAAATATCCCGATTCGCACCCTATAGGGCATGGGGATACCTATGCCTGGATTTTGGGGTTTGACATTTTCGGGATTTTGGGTTATATAGAGACCTTACATTTTATCTTAACCGAGGAGGTTGTTATATGAATGTCTACGTGTGCATAAAGCAGGTGCCCGATACGGAAGCCAGCCTGAATATCAAAGAAGGGAAAAGGATCAATGAGGAGAATATCAAATGGGTCATCAATCCTTACGATGAATATGCCATCGAAGAGGCACTCAAGCTGAAAGAGAAAAAACCGGAGATCAAGGTGGTCCTGGTCACGCTCGGCCCGGTCCGGGTGGAGAGCGCCTTAAGAAGCGGCCTGGCCATGGGCGCAGATGAGGCCATCCACATCGAAGTGGCCGATTCCCTGGAGCCGCAGATCACTGCCCGGGCACTGGCCAAGGCCATCGAGCAGGAAGGCGATATCGGCCTGGTATTCACCGGCAAACAGGCCATCGATGACGACGCTTATCAAACCCACCTGTTTATCGCCGAATATCTCGGTCTCCCGGCTGCCACCAATGTGACGGCGTTTTCTTTCCAGGGGGATAAGGTTATCGTGGAGCGGGAGATCGATGAAGGTTCCAAAGAGAAGATCGAGATGGCGTTGCCCTGCCTGGTAGGCGCCAGCAAAGGGCTGAACACACCGCGTTACGCTTCCCTGATGGGTATCATGAAAGCGAAGAAGATCGCCCTCAAGAAGCTGACCCTGGAGGGGCTGGGCATGAAGGATATTCGTCATAAAGTGGTAGCGGAAAAGTTGGTTTCCCCGCCCGAAAAGCCGCAGGGTAAAATCATCCAGGGCGAACCGGAAGAAGCGGTCAAAGAACTGGTCAGGCTCTTGAGAGAAGAGGCAAAAGTATTATAGGAGAAAGAAGAATGGCAAATATTGGCGTTTACATCGAATTAAAAGAAGATAAATTGAAGAAATCCAACCGCGAGGTGCTCGGCTTTGCCCGGCGGAGCGGCCGTGACGTGACGGCAGTGATTTTCACCAACAATATCGTGCCTTTTCTGGAAGACCTGAAAGGGGTTAAGCAGGTGATCCAGGTTAAAGGAGATGATCTGGCTTATCAGCCCGACATCTATGCCGATACGTTGGCAGCGGTCATCAAGGAATATAAGCTCGAGGATTTCCTGGCTATTTATTCGGCCCAGGCCCGCGACCTGTTTCCCCGGGTAACGGTCCGGGTGGGCAATGCCAGCCTGGTTAACGACTGCCTGGCCATCGACCTGGACAACCACCAGGCGACGCGGCCCGTTTATGCGGGGAAATTGCTCTGTAACTACAAGATCGAGGACGAATTCCGCATCTTCACCATCAGGCAGAATATCTTCCCGGTCGAGCCGGCCGGGGCAGCCGGGGATCCCCAGGTGCAGGCGTATAACCTGGTCAAAAAAGAGGTAAAGAGCAAAATCCTGGAAGTGATTAAGAGTGCCTCGAAAAAGATCGACCTGGTGGAAGCGGAGATCATCATATCGGGTGGCCGGGGTATCAAGGCCAAAGAAAACTTTCCTTTACTGCAGGAGGTGGCCGATTTATTGGGCGCCGGTATGGGCGCATCCAGGGCGGCAGTGGATGCCGAGTATGCCACCTACGATATGCAGGTGGGCCAGACCGGCAAAGTGGTTAACCCCAAGCTTTACATTGCCTGCGGCATATCCGGCGCCATCCAGCATTTTGTCGGCATGAAAACATCGAAGATTATCGTGGCCATCAACAAAGACCCGGAAGCGCCGATATTCAAAAAAGCCGATTACGGCATTGTCGGCGATCTTTTCAAGGTGGTGCCGCTGCTGAAAAAAGAGCTCGAGGCAGTGCTTCATTGAGCGGTTATTCATCGCCGGATGGCACTCTATGACGATATAGCCGGGTTTTACAGCGAGATATTCCCGGTAAAAAAAGCCAGGCTGGAGTTTATCGATTCGGTTATCGACCGGGATGATATACGGATCCTCGATATCGGCTGCGCCAGCGGCGAGCTGGCCCTGGCCCTGGCGCAGAAAGGCTACCGGGTATTTGGCATCGATCGCTATAAAAAAATGCTGCAAGTAGCCGAGAGTAGGGCCAGGGAACGGGGATCGAGCGCCGAATTCCGGCCATTGGACATGATCGATATCGGGGGATATTTTCCTTCAGCCTCGTTTGATCTGGTGCTCTGTTTCGGTAATACCCTGCCCCATATGGACGGCCCGGAACAGGTTGGGGCTTTCCTGGCCGGCGTTTTTTTTGTTTTAAGGGCGGGCGGTCGCCTGGTGGTGCAGATCGTCAATTACGACCGTATCCTGGCCCAGGGGATCAAGGAATTACCGTTGTTAGAAAGCGAAAATTACATTTTCCAGCGCCGTTATGAGGATGTCCGGTCCGGTCGGTACCTGCGTTTTGTCAGCGAGTTGACGGTCAAAAAAAGCGGCCGGCTGATTAAAAACAACCACCGGCTCTATCCGCTGACAGCCGGGGAGCTATCGGAGGCCATCTCCAGCGCCGGTTTTTCATCTTTTTCGTTCCTGGGCGATGAGGCCGGCCACCCTTACAGCCAGGATAGCCCGGGCCTATTGGCCATAGCCGATAAATAAACCAGCATCGATTTTAGAACTTTATTTTTTGGTGGGATTATGGTATAAAGTAACCGTAATTTAAAATCGGGATATTGAGGCACGGGATGTTTAAAAAAAAGGACGTTCGCTTTAAGGGTAAAGAGGGGGCGAGTTCACCAGTGGATGAAAGCCAGCGGGCCTTTCTGGACCTGGAAAGACGGTTAAAACTGGTTTTGGCGGTCTCGACCGCAGGCAATCTGAAAGATGCTTGCGATCGTCTACTCGATGCGGTCATGTTACTGGATGGCGTCGATTCTGGCGGTATTTATGTCATCGACCCGGAGACCGGCGGCAAAGATTTGATCGTCCACCGCGGCTTCTCCCCTGGGTTTATCAAAGAGGTGGCCCACTTCGATGCCGATGCTTATCAGATGCGCCTGATCATGGGGGGTAAATCCCTTTACAAACCCTATTCTAAAGCCATCCTGACCCTGTCCAGCGAAGTGGTGCAGCGGGAGCCCATACTCACCGTCGGCATTATCCCCCTGAATTTCCAGGGCAACGTATTCGGTAACCTGAACATCTCTTCCAGCCTGGAAAAAGAATTTTCTGAAAGTACCCGTCAGGCTGCCGAAGCCATGGCCGGGCAGGTGGAGACGATCCTGGGTACGAAAAAGAGCGAATGCGCGGTTACCCGGGGCGCCGGTAAAGATGAAGATTGTTACCGGTTGTTGGTGCGCCTCTTAAATGATGCGGCTTATCTTTATTATGACGGCCGAGTGGAGATCGTGAACGATAGATTCCGGGAAATGTTCGGCTTGGATCGTCAGGAGAGCGGCCGGCATGAATTCGATTTGCTGGACCTGGCCGCCCCTGCCGGCCGCGTTTTACTCGGAAAACGACGCCGGGAACGGACCGCCAGGACGGATCTCGAGCCGCGATACGTATTTACCGCTATCACGAAGAAAGGGCGAGAGATCGAGGTGGCGGCCACAGAAACCCCCATACCCTTTAAACACGGTACGGCTTTCCTGGTCATCTTAAGGGATGTCACCGAACAAAAGGGCTTGACCGAACGATTGCACCAGTCCCAGAAACTGGAGGCCATGGGCAAATTGGCCGGCGGCCTGGCCCACGATTTCAACAACATGCTCCATGCTATTTCCGGTTATGTCGAGCTGATGGAGAGTGACAGCCAGGTCCGGCAGCACAAAAAATATCTACCGGAAATCAGGCGGGTCATTACCCGGGCAGCAGACATGGCCAAACGGCTGCTCGCTTTCGGGCGCACCCCGGGTAAAGAGCAAACGCAGGTGGATGTGAATTTGCAGGTCGATCAGGCGGTGCACCTCCTGAAGAGAACTATCCCCAAAATAATCCATATCGACACCCGGTTGGTCGATGATCCCTGGCCCATTAACGGGAATGCCAACCAAATTAGCCAGGTATTACTGACACTGGGCGTTAATGCCGCAGAAGCCATGCCCGATGGCGGGCGCATCGTTATCGGGACAGAGAACTTGACCCTGGAAAGCGGCAACATAAGCTTATACCCAGGTATAGCCCCCGGTGATTACGTGAAGCTGACGTTCAGCGACACCGGGCGCGGTATGGATGAAGAAAGTATCTCCCGCATATTCGATCCCTTCTTTACCACCAAGAAGACAGGCAAGGGTGCCGGTTTGAGCCTGGCCATTACCCGGGGTATTATCGAGACCCACCGGGGTAAGATCGTGTGCCGCAGCTCGCCCGGGGCCGGTACTGCCTTTGACATTTATCTCCCGGTTGTGGGCGTGGAAACCCCGCCCGCCCAGGCCAACCCAACGGGTCATGAGCCGGTGGAGACCGGCACCGGCACCATCCTCCTGGTCGATGATGAACCCGATATCCTCGAAATGGGTGCCGAATACCTGGCAGAGCGTGGGTACACCACCTTGACCACCGGCAATGGCAAAGATGCCCTCGCTGAATTCGCCAGGCAAAAGGAGCAGATCGACCTGGTCATTCTGGACTTGAATATGCCCGAAATGAGCGGCCATGTCTGCATGAGAGAGATTCTCAAAATTAGGCCCGATGTCAAGATACTCATTGCCAGCGGCTATTTATCGAGGGATCAAGTCCAGGATGCTTTAAAGCCGGGGGTGACCGATTTTTTGGCCAAACCTTTCCGCATGAACGACATGCTGGTCAAAGTCAGGGACCTATTACACGGCAAGTAAGTTGACTTTCAACAGGATTAAACGGTTGGGTTTTTGCTGTGACGCACGATCTCGCCCTTGATCAGGTAGACGATATCCTCGGCGATGTTGGTGGCATGATCGGCAATGCGCTCCAGGCTGCGGACAATATGGATGTATTCGACCCATACATCCGCTTTATCCGGGTTCTTCTTGATCTCTTCCACCACCTGGTCATGGAGATGCCAGTTTAACCGGTCCACATCGTCATCGGCCGCCAGCACCTGCCGGGCCGCCTCTACATCCAGGTTGACCAGGGCATCCAGGCTCTGCTTGACCATGGCCTGGACCTTTGCACAAATCTCCTGGAAATCGATCGGATTAATGACTGTCGGGTTGGCCAGGATGTAGGCCACATGCTGGGAAATGTTGACCGCCAGGTCGCCGATACGTTCCAGGTCGTTGTTGATCTTAAGGGCGGCCACCAGGTAACGCAGGTCTATAGCCACCGGCTGGTGCAGGGCAAAAATCTTCAGGCACTCTTCCTCGATGTCGATCTCCTGGGCGTCGATGATCTCGTCCTCTTTCTCCACCAACCGGGCCATGTCGATGTCCCGCTCCTGCAAGGATTGCACGGCCCGTCTCATACTCTCTTCCACCCGGGCGCTTAAAGCGATCAACTCCCTCATCAATGAAGAGATGGCTCGTTGTAAATGGGCAGACATAGTTGTCCTCCTTAGCCGAATCTCCCGGTAATGTACTCTTCGGTCTTTTTTTCTCTCGGCTTGGTAAACAGTTGCTCGGTCGGGGAAAATTCGATCAATTCCCCTTCATAGAAAAAAGCGGTCAGATCGGAAACCCGGGCCGCTTGCTGCATGTTGTGGGTGACGATGATGATGGTGTACCGCCCCCGCAGTTGCCGGATCAATTCTTCGATCTTGCTGGTGGCGCGGGGATCCAGGGCCGAGGTCGGTTCATCCATCAGGAGAATCTCCGGGTCCACGGCCAGCACCCGGGCAATGCACAGCCTCTGTTGTTGCCCACCGGAAAGCCCCAGGGCATTGGCATGCAACCGGTCTTTGACCTCGTCCCACAAAGCCGCATCCTTCAGGCTCTTTTCCACCACCGCATAGAGCTCGTTCTTGCTTAAGAAACGATTGAGCCTGGGACCAAAGGCGACATTATCGAATATCGATTTGGGGAAGGGGTTGGGTTTTTGGAACACCATGCCGATGCGTTTCCTGAGCAGCACCGGGTCAACGAACGGCCCATAGATGTCTTCGTTCTCGAAGAGGAGCCGGCCTTTGGTCGTGCAGCCGGGTATCAGGTCGTTCATGCGGTTTAAGGCCCGCAGGAACGTGCTCTTGCCGCAGCCGCTCGGCCCGATAATGGCCGTGACCTGGCCGCGGGGAATGTCGAGCTTCACCTTTTTGACGGCTTCGACGTGCTGGTAGAAGACCGAGAAGTCCCTGGAATAGATATGTACGCCGTCCCCTACCTGGTCCGGCTCTACTCTCTCTGCGTTTCTTTTTTTACCTATATTCTTGATTCTCATCATGGCTATCAGCCTCGTAATTTTTTCGCTATCCTGGCCCGGAGCAGGATGGCGCCCAGGTTTAGAACCAAAACCAAGAGCACCAGGGTAAAGACCATGCCGAACTGCACATGACGGATCTGCTCTACGGCCTCGTGCTCGGTGACCAGGTTGTAAATATTCCAGGACAGGGCCGGGCTCGGTTGGGTCAGGGTCTCGATCAGTGTCAGCGGTTTACCGACGCTGACCGCGGCCGTAAAGATAATGGGCGCCGTTTCCCCGGCTGCCCGGCCCATACTGATGACGATGCCGGTCAAGATACCGGGCAGGGCCGAGGGCAGGATAATCGACATGACGGTTCGGAACTTACTGGCCCCCAGGCTCAAGGCCGCCTCTTTATAGGCGTTCGGTACTGCTTTGATCGCCTCTTCGGCGGCCCGGATAATGGTCGGTAAAACCACCAGGGCCAGGGTCAGGGACCCGGCCAGCACGCTTTTCGATTGCGACACTTTAACGGTATTGATAAAAAATGCCAGGCCAAAGAGGCCGAAAACGATACTCGGTACACCGGACAGGGTGCTTATAAAAACACGCAGGAGACTGACGATCTTGCCCTGATGGGCAAATTCGGCCAGGTAGATGGCGGCGATCACCCCCAGCGGTATGGCAAAAACCATGGTCAGCAAAACCAGGTAAAAAGTACCCAGCACCTCGGCCCCGATGCCGCCAAAGAAGTGCGAATCGCGGGAAGAGTCGGTTAAAAATTGCCAGTAAAAGGTAAGCCTGGGCAAGAGCAGTTTGTCCAGGTTCTTCTCCATCTCGGGGAAAAATTTCTCCAGGCTGGTGCCTTTGTAGATTTCAGAGCGCGGCTTGAGGATTTTTTTGCCCATTTTTCCCGCTTTCGAGTAATCCCATTCTTCCTTGTAGAGAATCGATTGCAAGACTTTTTGGGCCCCATCCCAGCGGGTCTGGCCGTAGCGGGCGCGCATCATCACCGGCTCGCTCTCCCCGGGTCCGAGGAGCATCTTGAAAAGGTCATTAAGTACCTTGACATCGCCGGCGTATTGGGTGCTCCCCGGGAACGATTCGTCCCGCACCTGGCGGGTGAAATCTTTTAGCATCCGGGCCAGCGGCTCACGGTAGAGACGAATCTTATCCATCTCTTCAGCCAGCTTTTGCTTATCCCCCCGGCCAAATTCTTCATAATTCAGCCGCCGGAATTCACTGGTGCCCTTAAAGATGAAGGCGTTTATACCCCGGGCAAAAATCGGTGCCAAAACCACCACCAGCGAGGCGGCCAGAAAGAAAATAGAGAAGAACCCCAGGCCGGTAAACGAACGATCCAGGACTTTCCGGGTCTGCCGCTTCATCGCTTATTGCCCCCATTTTTTCCTGGACCGGAACAGGATCCATTCGCTGACCAGGTTGCTGATAAAGGAGAAGATCAGCAGGAATAAGGCCATGGCAAAGAGCACATGGTAACGGGCAGAACCGGTCACCTGGTCGGCTTCGCCCATATCCCCGGCAATGGTGGCCGTCAGGGTGCGGATCGGGGCAAAGATGTTGTACCAGGGCTGGGGAACCTGGGCGGCATTACCCGAAGCCATCCAGACCACCATCGTCTCGCCCAAAGCCCGCATTACGCCCAGGATAATGGCCGCAATGATGCCGGACCGGGCCGCCGGGATGACCACTTTGGTTACCGTTTCGGCCCGGGTAGCGCCCAGGGCATAACTGCCCTCCCGCATTTCCCGGCCCACCGCCTGCAAAGCGTCCTCCGCTACGCTGACAATGGTCGGCAGGGACATAATGGCCAGTATGACCGATACGTTGAACGCATTGGTGCCGCTCGGGATCTGGATTTTGTCGACCGCGGTGTAGAGGCGGTAGATGAGGACAATAAACACCACCTCCAGAATAGCGATCAGTCCGAGGCGCAGCCAGGCGGGCGGGTTTGGCCTGAGTTTATCGGCCAAGAGACCGCCGGCAATATAACTGGTTACCAGGCTGACGGGGAGCCCGACCAACCAGATTCCCAATCCCAACAAATGGCCGCCGCTCCGTTGGAGTAGGGGGGCAAACACCACCAGGGCAAAGAACCCGTAAGCCACCGATGGGATGGCGGCAATGATCTCGACCACCGGTTTAACCACCTGGCGCACGGAAAAGGGCAGGATATCGCTTAAGCTTACCGCCGAGAAGATGGCCAGGGGCACGGCCAACAATGCTGAACAGACGGTGACCACCAGGCTGCCGAAGATGATGGCCAGGGCGCCGAATTCGGGCGGATGACCAGCCGGGAACCAGTGGATGGAAGTAAAAAATTCGCCGATGCCCCGTAACTTAAAGAACGGCAGGGCATCGCGGGCGATAAAGAGGATAATGAACAGCACCGCCAGCATGGAGACAGAGGTGGCTATAAACAGGCTGCTTTCGGCCAGGAAGTTAAGAAACCGTCTCAGGCGGTTGGCCCCTTTACCGATCAGGATGCTCTTTTTCTCCGGTCTCTTTCGATCCATGTTTCCTCAACTTCTTTGCACCGGCAGGCTGACGGTAAAGACCGTGCCCTCGGTGGCGTTACTGGTGACCGATATCTTCCCCTGGTGCAGCAAAACGACATGTTTGACGATCGACAGCCCCAGGCCGGTGCCACCCAATACCCGGGAGCGGGATTTATCGACCACGTAGAATCGCTCGAAAAGCCTCCCCAGACTCTTTCCGGGTATAACCGGGCCGGTGTTTTTCACCTGGAGATTAACCGTGCCGTCGGTCTTCTCCCCGTAAACCCGGATGACGATCCGGCCCTGTTCCGTGTACTTGACCGCATTATCCACCAGGTTGATAATCATCTGCTCGATCTTAAATATCTCGCCCAAAAAAACCGGTAGATCATTGGCGATGTCTAGTTCCAGGGCCAGGTTCTTGGCCGAGATCTTTTCCCGGTAAATCTTGAGGATATTGCCGAGCATCTCGGCAAAATCCAGCGGCACGAATTCCACTTGCGTCCGGTTCTTCTCTTCCAGCTCGGACAGGACCAACATATCGGATACGATCTGGTTCATGCGTTCGGTATGGCGTTTGATAATGTCGATATAAGCGGTATTTTTAATCGCCTCTTCTGCCTCCAGCATTTCCACAAAACCCATGATGGCCGTTAGCGGCGTCTTTAACTCATGGGTCAGGTTGACCACAAAATCGCGCTTCATCTGCTCTAATTCTTTAAAACCGGTAATGTCGCGGAAAACCGCCAGCAGCTTATCTCCCTCTTTGAGCGGGGTAAGACCGACCAGGAAAGTCCGGTCGTGAAGCCCGATCTCTTCATAAAAACTCTCTCCTCCGCTCATGGACCGCTTGACGAATTCTTCGAAACCCGGCATCCGCAAGACTTCCCAATAGGGGCTACCGACAACCTTCTCGCGGTGCGCCAGGGCCTTGAAACTTTCGTTACAGAGCGTGATTTGGCCATCCGCCGTCAGGAGCAACACCCCCTCTTTCATGGACGAGATGATTGCCTGGAGCTCCTGCCGGCTGTCGTTTAATTCCCGGAAGAGCGTTTCCTGGTCTTCTACCATCTGGTTAAAGCTCTCCGCTACTTCGCCCAGCTCATCCCGCTTGCGTGAATATACCCGGGCATTAAAATTACCGGCCGCGAACTCACGGGTGGCCCCGACAATCTCCTGGACCGGTTTCGATATGCGCCCGGAAAAGTACCAGGCCAAAAGCAACACTGCCAGGAACAGGAGCAGCAGGATAGTGGCGAAATGCCCGCGCAGGTCGTCGAGGAACCGGTCGATATCGCGCAAATGGACGCTTAAGCGTATGATGTACTGGATTTGCCCGCCCTCTACCGCCGGCAGCGCCAGGTAGAGCATGCGTTCCCGGATCGATGAACTCAAACGGGTGATGTCTCCTGTCTCCCCTTTTAATGCAGAGATGACCTCCGGCCGGTCGCCGTGGTTTTCCATGAGTGCCGGGTCTTTCTCGGAATCGGCGATTACCTGCCCAGTGGGTGCGATCAGGGTGATGCGGGTCTTGATGGTTTTATCCAGGTTTTTTACCTCAGCGGCCAATTCGGTCAGGTTTTCTGCCCGGTACAAGGCCGTAAAACCGGGAGTTAGCGCCTGACCGAGCTGCACCAGGTGATTTTTAAGCTGATCGAGGTAAAAGTCGCGCCAGGCGGTTTGCAAGAAGAGGTATACCAGCGAGAACATCAAGACGATGATCGCCAGGTAACCGGTGAAAGTGCGGATAAAGAAGCGCCGCTTAAATTTTAGAAAGCCGTCTTTGCTCATATTTCCAGCTTATAGCCAACCCCCCGGATATTCTTGATCAATTTACCCGCTTCCCCCAGTTTATCCCGCAGGTTCTTGATGTGCACATCGACTGTCCGGTCGAAGACATCTTTTTCATCCCCCCACAACAGATCCAGGATTTTTTCCCGGGAATAGACCCAACCCTGCTTTTCTGCCAGTATCTTCAAGATTGAGAATTCCGTGGTGGTTAGTTGGATCTTGTGCCCGTTGACCTGGACCTCGAACTTACCCGGGTCGATGGTCAGCACATCGCCGATGATTATCTTCTCCATGAGCGGTTCTACCGGTTGCTGGCCCCGGCGCAGCACCGCTTTGACCCGGGCCACCAGCTCGCGTGGCGAGAATGGCTTGGGAATATAGTCGTCTGCACCCAACTCCAGCCCCAACACCACGTCCACTTCTTCCGTTTTGGCCGTGACCATGATGATCGGGATGTCGCCGAACCGCTTGCTGTTCTTCAGGCTCTTGCATACATCCATGCCGTCCTGGTCGGGCAGCATCAGGTCTAAGAGGATCAAGGCCGGCCTTCTCTTATCCAGCGTCATCAGCATGGTCGCAGAGCGGTCGAACCGCTCGACCTCGTACCCGGCTTTTCCCAGGTTGATGGCGATCAATTCACGGATATCGGGTTCGTCCTCGACCACGAAGATCAAATGCCTCTCTTTTCTGTCTCTATCTTGTTCCATGATTTTAGATTAACAAAAGTGCCGCCAAAAGTCAACCGGCATTCATAACATGAATGCCGGTAAGATATTAAACCGCCGGCCGGTTAATTTTTAATCTGCAAACGGTTAATTTTCAGTTAATTCCCGGCTATCAGCTCGATCGATTCGGACAAACAAGACCATCCAAAAAACAAGGGCGCCTGTCGGCGCCCATGTCGATTAACCCGATACCCATATAAACCGCTGTTGTGGTATTCGGCAAAAGCTTACCGCTCCCAGTCCGCTTAGAACACCCAATAAAAGGTGATGTTGAACTGGGAAAAATCTGCCGGGGTAACGCCGGCTGCGTCTTCTTTGTAGCTGATCATCTTGATGTTGGGCATAACCTGGAATTTGGGGTGAATATTGATCCCCAGGCCGGCCATTAAGAAGTTGGCCTCATACCCTTTGGCAATCAAGAGGAAGCGGTCGTTGCCGCTGATCAGGGGATCCAGGCACATATCGTACCGCACAACGGCTTCCAGTTTCGGGCTAAATTTCCCGACCAGGAAAGCGGAAAACAGGTTGAAGTTGACATCGTTTTTGCCATCTTCGGTGATGGTCTCGCGGCCATAGTTCAGACCGATGCGGCCCCAATCGCCCGTAAAACCGGCAAACGCCTGGAGTAAAGAAGATTTCTTGGTAGCGGACAAATTAACCAGGTCGCCGCTGATCTCGAACATCCAGTTTGCATCCGGATTGAAGGTGAAACGGCCGGAAACCTGTTTGTACTGGTTGATCTCTTCCTTGTAACTGGAATAGTTTCCGTACATGAAGGCGTAATTGAATTTCTTGCCGCTATCGAAGCTGCCCTTCAGGGACAGGCCGAAATCCCGTGAAGACCGGGTCTTGTATAGGTCGAACGGGGTCTTTTCCAGGTGGCGGTAGCCGTAAAATTTCTCGATATTGGCCCAGGTTAAGCTTTCCTGGATGCCCAAGATCACGGCGTGCAACGGGTGGAACTGGTAACTGACATAGGCATCTTTGACAAAGGGGTTCAGGGTTAGTTCCGACGTACCGAATTTACCGTCGCTGTGCATCTCCAGCCGGGCCCGGGCTTTGATCTTGTCGGAAATGTCGGCGTCATAGGTCATGTATACCCGACGCAGCCAGAATCCATTCAGGTCTTCCTGGGTGTCCGTGGGACTGTTGAGGATAAAGTAATAATCCCCAAACGCATAAGCGGAAAAGGCCGCCTTCACGGGCTGCGATACGGCCACCAATAAGGTCGCCAACAGGACAAACATAGTTACTCTCTTTTTCATAGTTTATTCCTCCTTTGGGATTTTTCTTTAGGCCATATATTCGCCCAGGGCAGTTAAGATTCAATGAACCTCTCGTTAATTCTTAATGAATTGTCGGGTCATGCCCGGTCATTTTTCGGGTGGTTTTCACAGGTTTTCGGGTCATAGCCCCTAGATGATACCCAAAACCGGCAAGGGCCGCAGCACCGCCTAGCGCATCGATAAATGACCTATTGCTATTTAAAAATTCGCCGCTCATGGTATAATGGCGGGTGGCGGAAAAGAGCGCCACGCGATACGTAAGGAAATCCGCTGATGACCCAGGGTAAGAAGAAGTATTACGCAGTTGCAGTCGGCAGGAAGCCCGGCATCTACCGCCAGTGGGCCGGGGAAAACGGCGCCGAGGACCAGGTAAAGGGTTTTATCAATGCCCGGTTTAAGAGTTTTTCCACCCCCAGAGAAGCCGAGTCCTGGCTAACCGAGGTGCGGGCCGGTAGGGATCCCGGCAATAAAACTCGGCCACCGTATAGGACGCCCGACCCGGCAAATGGCCTGGCAGACGCCCTCTCTGCCGGCGATAAAGAGGAGCTCAAACAGGGAAACATCATCATGTTTACCGACGGCAGTTGCCTGGATAATCCCGGGCCCGGCGGTTACGGTGTGGTGGTTTTCGACCAGGAGACAAAGCGGGAATTATCTGCCGGATATCGCCGCACCACCAACAACCGCATGGAGCTCATGGCCTGCATCGCCGGACTAAAGTCCCTTGCCAGTCCGAGGAAAGTCCGCTTATACAGCGATTCCCGTTATGTGGTCAAGGGCATCGGGGAAGGCTGGGCCGAACGCTGGAAGAAAAATGGTTGGCTGCGCTCTGCCAATAAAGCGGCCGAGAATGCCGATTTGTGGGCCCAGCTCTTAGACCTGTGCCGTTTCCACCAGGTTCAATGCCATTGGGTCAAGGGCCATGCCGGTCACCCCGGCAACGAGCGCTGCGATGTACTGGCCAACCGGGGGGCCTTAAATGCGGGTCTGCACCAGGTCGATACCCCGTTTGAAACGGCGCCGTATAAGGGTCTTTTCCCCGGGAATTAAAACGATGTTGGCGAATAATATAAATGAAAGATGACCTAAAGAAGACACCATCACGGGTGGCCGTTATTGGGCCGTTTGGTCCATCGACTGCTAGACTGATTACACGCCGACAAAATCCGCGGGATGCCGGGGGTATTTTCTTTGTCAAACCGAATTTCTTTGGGAGTATGGTTGACAAAAGGGGTGAGATGGTATATAGTATGAGCTAAATCTGATTATCATGAAAGTCTACGTCGCCGATGAGGCAGGATTTTGTTTTGGAGTAAAGAGGGCTTTGGAACTGCTTGAGCGCTTACATGAAACAGGTCAAAACATACAGGTTTATGGCCAGCTCATCCACAACCGGGGTGTACTCAAAAATCTCCAGGCCAGGGGCATCGGCACCATCGGGGCGTTAACCGACTTTACACCGGGCAGCACCCTGGTTATCCGCACGCACGGTCTGCCGCGGGAAGCGGAGACAGATCTCAAAAATGAGGGCATTGCCTACCTGGACGCCACCTGTCCCTTTGTCAAGAAAATCCATCGGGTGATCGAAAGCATCGACCGGCCCGGAAACCAGGTGATCATCGTCGGCGATAAGCAGCACCCGGAGGTGATGGCGGCCCAGAGTTATGCCACCGGGGCATTGGTGATCGATTCGCTCAAGGAAGCGCAGGCGCTTCCGGCCCGCACGTTTCACACCATCAGCGTGGTCGCCCAGACGACCTTGAATTTCGATCATTTCAAAGAGATCGTGGCGGCTTTACTTGAAAAAGCGGAAAAGATCGAGGTCTTCAATACCATTTGCGGCGCCACCCGCGAACGGCAGGAAGCCATTAAACGCCTGGCCCCGCGGGTCGATTTTGTACTGGTGATCGGCGACAAGGCATCTTCCAATACCCGGAAACTGTTCGAGGTGGCCCGGGAGAAGAACCCGCATACTTTCTTGATCGAGGGTAGGGGAGACCTGGATGATACCGGTTTTTTGAAAAAAATAGGCCATTTCCGGTCCGTGGGTATCACGGCCGGTGCCTCTACCCCGCCAGAAGAGGTGGCTAGAGTCAAAGAATTCTTAAAAAAGTTTAATATAGAAAATCGCGAAAAGGAGTTGAAATATGGACGAAGAAAAAGAAAACCCCAGCACTGAACCGGAGAATAATGAAGATTTCTCAGTCTTGATGGAGAGCTATAGCCTGAAGAGTGCAGATTCGGGCACACCCATCGACGGTCAGATAGTGGATATCATCGATAACAAAGCTATTATCGATATAGGCCAGAAGACCGAGGGTATCCTGGATAAAAATGAGCTGCTCGAGTACGATGGCTCTCTGAAGTACAAGGTCGGGGATTCCATCCGGGTGGTTTGCAAGAATATCAATACCAAAGAGGGTTACATCACTGTCTCAAAGAAACAAGTGGATGTCGAGGATGGTTGGAAAAGGGTCAGGCGGGCTTACGAGAAAAACACCACCTTGACCGGCAAAATCGTGGACTTTACCGATGATAAAAAGGGTTTTAAAGTCGATATGGGCGTGAGCATGTACCTGCCCCAGAGCCAGGTCGATATTAAACGGGTCAAGAACCCGAAAGACCTGATCGGTAAAGAGTTCGAGTTTAAGATCAGCAAGCTTTTACCCAAAGAGATGAGCGGGGTGGTATCGAGAAGGGTGCTGATGGAAGAAGAGAGAAAAGAGCATATCGATGAGTTATTCGACTCCTTGAATGTCGGAGATGTCGTTAAGGGCACGGTCACCAGCTTGACCGATTACGGCGCATTTATCAATATTGGGGCCATCGACGGCCTGGTACATCGCGACAATATCTCTTATGGCCGGGTCAACCACCCGAAAGAGAAGCTGCGCAAAGGAGACGAAGTGGAGGCCAAGATACTGGAGCTCGATAAAGCCAATAACCGTATCTCCCTGGGCATAAAACAGCGACACCCCGATCCGTGGATCGATATCGAGAAGAAGTACCCGGTGGGCAAGCGGTTGGTGGCCAAAGTCACCAAGATTGTCGATTTCGGTGCTTTTATCGAGCTCGAAGACGGCGTCGAGGGCCTGTTGCACATTTCCGACCTGAGCTGGGAGGGGAAGACCGGTGCCGTGGAAGAGTATGTGGCCGTGGGTGAAAAGCTATGGGTCCAGGTGATCGAGTTAAAACCGGATGAAAAGAAGGTCAAGCTCGGCCTCAAACAACTGGAGATGAGGCCGGAAGAGAAATACATCGAAAAACACAGCCGGGGTGAGATCGTTTCCGGTGTGGTCAAGAAGATTTTGAAGTCCCGCGTCTTTGTCGAGCTGGAAAAGGGCGTGGAAGGCGTTATCAAGATTTCCGATATCTCCTATTTCCGTATCGAGTCGCCGGAAGAGTTTATGAAGGAGAAAGAGACCATCGAGGCCATGATCTTGAGCCAAGAACTGGATCAAAACTACAAGATCAAGCTGGGCTTGAAGCAGTTGGCCGACCACGAGTGGCGCGAATTCTGCGATAAGAACAAACAGGGCAACATCATCCAGGTCAAGATCAAGAAAGTGACCGAGGCCGGTATCAGCGTGTCCATAACCCGCAGTATCGAGGGGTTTATTCGCATGAATGAGATCGATGACCGCCGGTTGTCTTTTGAAGAGATTCAAAACAATTTCAAGGTCGGGGATACGCATGAATCGTTGATCTTATCGACCGATGTGCAGAAAAAGAGGGTATACCTGAGCTTCCGGGCAGTAGACCGTAAACGCGAGCGCGAAGAAATCGAGAAGTACGCCAAATCCGATGGCGAGGGCGTCACCACCATCGGCGACCTATTCCAGAATGCCATCGATAAGCTAAAATGAAATTCCTGGCCGCGCCCTGGCGATGGGATTTTATTGCCGGTCTCGGTAAAAAAGAGACAGGGTGTATTTTTTGCCGGGCTCTGTCATTGCCGGAAAAAGAATCCCTGGTCTGCTTTCGGGGAGAAAAATTCTTTGTCATCCTCAACAAATACCCCTACAGCACCGGTCATTTGATGATCGTCCCTTATGCCCATGTCGATTTCCCGGATAAAATCTCGCCGGCAGACTCGGTGGAGATGTGGACCCTGCTCAACCGGTCGCTGGCCATCTTGAAAACGATTTTTAACCCAGCGGCCTTTAACATCGGCATGAATATCGGCCAGGCCGCCGGGGCCGGCGTTAAAGACCATTTTCACCTGCACATCGTGCCCCGCTGGGAAGGGGATGCCAATTTTATGGCCGTTATCGGTCAAACCAAAGTGGTCTCTTACTGCCTGGAAAAAGTCTTTGAAAAATTGTACGGAGAGTTTAATCGATGAGAAGAAAAATACATCTAGTTAGTCTAATCCTGCTCGCGTTCCTGGCAGCCCAGAGCTGCAAAGTTTTTAAAGGAAAGGCGCCCGATTTTATCTTCCTGGTGACCCTGGATACCACCCGGGCCGATTTTGTTCGCTATGCAGAAGCGGATAATAAACTGACCCCCAATCTCGGCCGGTTGGCCAAACAAGGCGTCTATTTCGATAATGCCTATTGTCTCATCCCCATCACCCTGCCCTCCCATGCCTCTATAATGTATTCCCTGCCGCCCCATGTGCTGAAGATTTATAACAACAGCCAGCCCAAGGATGTGGCCCAGCCGTCGTTGGCCGAGATCATGAAGAGCAAAGGGTATTACACGGCGGCGGTCATCTCCCTGGGCGTGTTAAAGGCCGAATACGGCCTGGGCAAGGGCTTTGACCAGTACATTGAAAACTTCCGGCCATTCTTCTGGTACCGGAACGCCGCCGAGGTCAGCCGCGATGCCGAGAAATTGGTCGAAGAGGTCGCCGGGAAGCACCAAAAGGCCTTTTTCTGGCTCCATTATTCGGACCCCCACGAGCCCTATTATCCGCCCTATTTCCAGGGTAATTTTACCATCTCCTTCAATGACCAACAGGTTTTTCAATCCAAGAGCACCGAGCAGCCCTTAGTCGAGCTAACCGTCAAGCTGCCGCCCGGGGAGAGCCAGCTTAACCTGCACAGCGAGATTCCCTGGGAGGTGACCAAGAGCAAGCGCATCGATATCGGTTATTTTACCTACTTCAACCTGGCCATCAAGTCGGATGAGAAGCCCCAGGACCTAAAGGTGGTCTTACCCAAACGCTGGAAAGAGGTCAAGATCAACGATAAGTTTAACTACTATTCCCGGCAAACAGATTCCAGCATCCGCCTCATCAACACCGGCAAGCAGGCCATCGAGACCAAAGTCCGGTTCCTCTACCGCATGATGGAGCGGCCCCAATCGAGGAAAGCCCTCTACCGGAAAGAGATCCGGTTCATGGATAAAGAGTTTGGCGCATTCATCGATTATTTGAAGAAGAAAAACCTCTATGACCGGTGCGTCTTTGTCGTCATGGGCGACCACGGCGAAGGCCTGGGCGAATACAACCGCCATTACGGGCACATCCACTATCTCTACAAAATCTATACCCGCGTGCCCCTGCTCCTATTCGGCAGAGGGATAAATGAGCGGGGCCAGCGACCGGAAGTGGTGTCCAATCTCAACATCGCGCCCACCATCCTCGATCTTGCCGGTATCAAGAAACCCGCTTTTATGCGCGGCGATACCCTGTTAAAACCCATCCCCAAAAAGAGATTGCTCCTGGAAACCTATTCGCCCGAAGCCTATTTCGATGAATTCTCCCTCATCGATTTTCCTTACCAGGTACTCTTCCACCCGGGTCGGACCGAGAACAAGATCGAGTACGTCAACCTGGAAAAGGATCTACTTGGCCTGACAAATATCGAGGCAGAAATTAAAGACAGCAAGTTCAAGGGCAACCTGCTCGCCGAAATACTCAAGATTTCCCGTATCCTCACCGCCACCAAAGGCAAGATCGCCAATGTCTCCGAGAGGCACCAGGAGATATTAAACTCGCTGGGATACCTATGAGCCGCATTACCGCACCCAAAGGCACAGTCGATATCTTTTACCCGGAAGTGGTCAAGTGGCAGTACCTGGAAGACCGAATCCGCACTTTTTATGCGCGCTTCTTCTACCGCGAGATCCGCACCCCCCTATTCGAGCACAGCGAGCTCTTTTTAAGGGGCATCGGCGACCAGACCGACGTGGTGCAAAAAGAGATGTACACCTTCGACGATAAAGGCAGCCGGTCGCTGACCTTAAGACCGGAAAACACCGCCTCCGTGGTCCGGGCCGCCATCGAGAACAACCTCTGGGACCAGGTTTTTCCCTTAAGATTCTTCTATATCGGGCCCATGTTTCGTTATGAAAAACCCCAGAAAGGCCGGCAGAGACAATTTCACCAATTCGGTATCGAAGTATTCGGCGATTCGTCCCCCCAGGTCGATGCCGAGGTCGTCTATTCGGCCTACCGTTTCTTGATCGGGCTCGATATCCGGGATATCCAGGTGCACATCAACTCCGTCGGCTGCCCCCAGTGCCGTCCCGCTTTTGTCGGGGCGCTAAAAGCCGCGGCCCTTAAAGAGGAAGCCGACCTCTGCCCCGATTGCCAGCGCAAAGTCCACACCAACCCCTTGCGCATCTTCGATTGTAAGAACCCCCAATGTATCAAGGTTTCCGATCGTTTCCCGGCTATTACCGATTATTTGTGCGCCGGGTGCCGGGACCACCATGCGGCTTTCAAAGCCGCCCTCCAGGTGCTGGCTGTTCCTTCCCGGGAAAATTCTCGCCTGGTGCGCGGGCTCGATTACTACACCCACACCACCTTCGAGATCACCTCCGGCCAGCTCGGCGCCCAAAACGCCGTGCTCGGCGGCGGCCGGTACAATAACCTGGTCAAAGAGCTCGGCGGCGCCGATGTGTCCGGTATCGGGTTTGCCGCCGGTATGGAGCGGATCATACTGCACCTGGGCGATACCCCCCATCTCGGGCACCGGCAAAAGATCATCCTGGTCGCATACCAGGACCCGGGCATCGAGCTCCAGGCCCTCCAGTTATGCGCCCGCCTCTGGGAGAAGGGCATCACCGCTTACATGGATTATGGCGCCAGCCAGCTCAAGAAGCAGTTTAAGAAAGGGGACAAGCTCAAGGCCGATTTTACCTTTATCCTCGGCCAGGAGGAAATCGCCAACCATACCCTGTCCATCAAACGCATGGAGACCAGGGAACAAATCGCCATCAAAGAAGAGGATTTAGACCAATGGCTCAAACAGAACATTTAAAACGGCAATATTACTGTGGTAAGATCGATGAAAGCTTCATCGCTCAACAGGTGACTATATACGGCTGGGTTAACCGCAAGCGGGAGTTTGGCGGTTTAACCTTCATCGATCTCCGGGACCGGGAAGGCGTTTTGCAAATCGTGGTCAATGACAAATTTTCCGACCAAAAGCTCGTCAAAGAGATCGGCAACGAGTATGTGCTGGCCGTTACCGGCACCATTGTCGCCCGCTCCAATCCCAACCCCGATATCTTCTCCGGCAAAGTCGAATTGATCGCCGGCACCATCGCCATCCTCAGCACGTCCGCCATACCGCCCTTTTTACCCGAGAGCAAGGCCGAGGTTTCCGATGAGCTCCGCTTCAAGTACCGCTACATCGACCTGCGCACCCTCCGGCTGCAAAAGAATTTCAAGATCAGGAGCCAGGCCAACCTGGCCGTCAGGAATTACCTCGACCGCTATGGTTTCCTCGATATCGAGACCCCCATCCTGGCCAAGACCACACCCGAAGGGGCCAGGGATTACCTCGTGCCCTCCCGCATCTACAAGGGCAAGATGTTCGCCCTGCCCCAGTCGCCCCAGCTCTTCAAACAGCTCTTAATGATCTCCGGTTTCGAGCGTTACTTCCAGATCGTCAAATGCTTTCGCGATGAAGACCTGCGCGCCGACCGCCAGCCCGAATTTACCCAGATCGATATCGAGCTGAGCTTTGGCGAAACCCCCGAGTTATTCGACCTGATCGAGGGACTCATCGCCGAGATATTCGCTTTAAAAGGCATAACCATCCAGAAAGGCTTTCGCATCATGCCCTTTCGGGAGGCCATGGATAAATATGGCTCCGATAAGCCCGACCTGCGCATCCCCTTCGAGATACAAGATTTCACCCAGAAAGTCCAGCCGCTGGCCTCCCAGGTACTCGAGGCCGTCACCGGTAGCGGCGGCCTGGTCAAAGGTATCGTCCTGCCCAATGCCGCCGGTTATTCTCGAAAAATATTAGATGAGATCGACGCCTATGTAAAAAATATCGGCGGCAAAGGCGCCATCTGGATGAAGAACACGGAAAACGGGTTTAAATCTTCCCTCAAGATCGAACCGGCGGCCAGCGCCCATTTCTTCCAGGAAAACGGCATCCCGGCCGACCACATCGTGTTCCTGGTCGGCGGCACAACCGAAAAGGCCCCCTTTTTGGCCGGGAAGCTCCGGGAATACCTCGGCCGGGAATATACCCAGGGAAACAAAGACCGGCTTGAATTCTTGTGGGTGGTCGATTTTCCCCTCTTTTTTTATAACGAAGAGGAGAAACGCTATGAATCCAACCACCACCCCTTTACCTCGCCCCATCTCGAAGACCTCGATAAGCTCGACACCGACCCCCTGGCCGTGCGCTCCATCGCCTATGACCTGGTATTAAACGGCATAGAGATCGGCGGCGGCAGCCGCCGCATCAACACCATAGACCTACAAAAGAAGGTCTTTACGCTCCTCAACTTCAGCGACCGGGAAGCAGAGGATAAATTCGGCTTCTTCCTCGATGCCTTCAAGTACGGAGCGCCCCCCCACCTCGGTATCGCCCTCGGTCTCGACCGCATCATCATGCTCCTGGCCGGGGAAGACTCCATCCGCGAAGTCATCGCCTTTCCCAAGACCACCTCTTCCCTGTGCCTGCTTACCGGCTCCCCCTCCGCCGTACCCGATAAACAGCTCGCCGAGCTCGGCATCCGCCTCGTCCCTTCCTGATAGCTATCTGCCCGTGCCCGTACCCGGGGAGGTACCCCAGTTATCTATCCGCAGATGAAATTGGGATTTTTGATCATTGCATTTACTTATCATTAATAATAAGATACTGCTATGAAATGGGAACAGTTTTTAAACGACGTTAAGGATCAACCGGTTATTGAATCCCGGTACTTGCACCTGCTGTATCCAAACCCAAGAGCAGTAGACTTACAGATTTCCAGGTGGTTCAAACAAAAAAAAATCCATCGCTTGACACCTTATAATGCTCCTCAGCAGGTGATCGGCGTCTTGTCCCAGGTGAGATCGGTATTTTAACCCTCTTTGATCAACATCCTCAAAACTCGTAGATCTTCGCGCCGATCTACCTCGTAAAAGTATGCGCCTCTTGACACCTGGTTTAAATTGATCTTAAACCCGGACTCGTCAAAGACCGCCTCGGTGATGCCGCTGCAATCGCCACCGCCTTACCTTGCGGAGGCAAGGACGGAGCCGACTTTCGGGAGTGTATACTTTTTTGTGTAAATTGTACAGATCGGGTGTAAAGCTTGCCCTAAGAAGGCAAAGATGTGATAGAATAGCCGTTTAAAAGGAGAAAAAGAATGGCAGAGAAGAATGAGCTATTGAA